>Ga0102593_1000482_pt1 | contig 71161 bp, 56 predicted proteins | sample AraplaCol_mMS_r2_2_FD_76862 | JGI IMG/M metagenome (GOLD analysis project Ga0102593, IMG submission 76862) | Arabidopsis root microbial communities from North Carolina, USA - plate scrape MF_Col_mMS_r2 (SPADES assembly) (version 2) | ecosystem: Host-associated > Plants > Roots > Endosphere... | reverse complement strand
TTTTTTTTGTTTATATAGTATATTCAAATCAATTGATATTTTGTTTTTCGGCTGAATAATATTTTTAGATCAATTGTTCTACTACTATTTTTCTATATTGTTCTTTCTATATATTCTACTACAGTAATAAATCAGTCTGTCTGTTTCTATTTTTCCGATATCAATAAATTTCTATTTAGAAAAAATAACAATTTTTTTATTTAGTATAGATCCAGAACTAGTCTGTATCAAATTGACAGATATTTTTCGATTTTTTTCCAAATTATTTTTGTTCTCTACTATCTGATTTTTTTTACCGAAAATAAATAGTATTCCAGATATCTGATATTTGTTCGTCAGTTTTCCGAATTTTTATTTTATTTCTATAATCTATTTTTTTTGTTATTCTTTTTTTACTCGATCTAAATATATTGAAAATATACCGGTATATATATACTGTATTATATATAGTATATTCGATATATTTTCTGTACTGTTGAATCAAAACTATTATCGAAATATCTATAAACAGCTATTCTAACAGTAAATCGATAGAATATATTTCGAATACAAATATATTGATTGTCAGAATAATATTTTCAATTGAAATAGCTATTTTTTCTACTATTTTATAATAGATCAATTCAGTATTTTTGATAGATACTATTTTTATTTTCGGATCAGATCTGATTCGAAAATCTAATTTTTTTATAACTGAATAAAATATAGTATTAATATCTGATCTGCAATCGAATAGAATTTTAAATACTATTCTATTAGTATATATATATATATATAGCAGATCCAGAATATATATATCAGATATTTTTTTCGGTCTGTTCAGTGGTACTGATTTTCTGTTATTTTACAGATCGGATATATAATTCAATTCAACAGAAATTTTTTTATTCAATCTGAGATTTTTATTTTTTTTTTCAATATCGGATACCGGTTGCTATATTTCAAGAATTTGAACTATATTTTCTGATTTTTCGGATAGTTTTCGAAATAATTTTGTTTTCAACTAAGATATTATATACAGTAGTTTTTCTATTTTGATCTCTAAAATTCTGCTATAAAATTTTTTATATAGAGATTCTATTAGATTGTTATTTATTTTCAAAGATTCTCTAGCTATTTGTAAATATAGATTTTATCTATCTGTAATATCTGGATTATATAGAGATAGCTGCTGGATCTGAATCGAATTCTTGTTTTTATACAAATCAGATTTTTCTATTATTATATTGTTTTTTTCTGTTCTAACTAACAGTTCTATATATTTTCCAGTTTCTCTGTTTCGAATTGATACAATACTATTTTTATATTTTTTTTTTTTTATATTGTTCTGGTTTCGAATATTTATCGAATTTATATAGTCTGTAAATTTGTTTTTTTTATTATCAATTTTTTTATTTAGCTCGGATCTGTTTTCCAGTAAAGATTGTATATCAAATATACAAATCGATATCGATTCGCGGATATCTTTATCCGGATACTACAGTTGAAGATAGAATACCGGTATTTGCTAAAAGATTCTCTATATTCAATTTTTGTATACTGATTCCAAAATATCTACTGAAAAATTTTTTCTATCAAATTGTATATAAAAACTGTATAAATTAATTGATTCTAAAAAATAGAATTCTTTTGTATTCTGATATATTTGGCCAGTTTTCAGTTTTTATTTGAGATCAGAATAGTTATTTAATATATAGAATTTATTATAATAGTAATATTTCAAACTATTTCTGGTATACTAAAATTGATATACTGGATTATAATAAAAATTGTTTTGTATATTTTTCTGAACAGTAAACTGTTGAAACAGTTTTCTGTTATTGCAATATTTTTTTTCTATTTTTTTTTCTGTTTTAACAGATAAATTTTTAACTGTTTAAATTTATACAAAAAATCTTGGATATTTCTACTAATATTTATTTTCTGGAAAATATTCAAAAATTTTTCTGATATCTATTTATTTAGTTTTCAGCTAATAGTTTTATTTGGATAGATTTCTATAATTTTTTTTTTTCGGATAGTATTTTTCTGAATTCTGATCTTTTGAAAAATTGTTTTCGAAATTTTTGCAAATATTTTTTTATCAGAATTCTCCAATTCAATATCTACTATACAATATATCTGTTTACAGAGATTCTCCGGTAGATCTATTATAAATATATTATACCGAAGATTTTCTGTTATTTTATTCTGAAATAACAGTATATCCGAAATTTCTACAAAATCGCTGATATACTGTTTTATATTTTTATTCGAAATCTTTCTGATTTATCTGAAAATATCCAGTATAGTATATATATATTACTGTTTTTCTGGATCAATATTTCTATATTGTTTACAAAAAATTTTTTTATTCTGTTTCAGTTTTTTTTTTTGTTTGTTTCTATATATTTTATCTATTGTCTCAGCAGCCGATTCAAATATTCAGAAAAATACTGACAAAAATTTTTTCTATTTATATATATTCCGGTATTTATATATATTCTCAAATTTTTCGATAAAATTCTCAGTCGATTTGTTATCGAATACCGGAATTTTTCCGCTACCGGAATCGGATAAATAATATTTATAAAAAAAAATAGACGGAGATAACTGTCTATTTTCTATACAAAAACAAATTTCAGAAATTGATCTATTCGAATTCTTTCTATTTTATTTACAATATTTCTCGAACAAAACTAATCCAGAATTTTTTTTTTTACCGGAGAATTTTTCTATTTCGACAGTTGATATAGACAATACAGACAAATTTTCAAATAATAAATCGATATCCGAATTGGATAAAAAAAAAATTTACTAGACAATTCAAACTGACAGAAAAATATCGAATTTCTACAACCAGAAACTAAATTCGAAATTTTGTTTTTGTATATATATACAAACTGATTCTGATACAGAGATTGATATTTATTTCTCTGATAATATCTGTTTCGATATTGAATCGAATCCGAATATTCTCTGAATTGAAACTGATACTGGAACTACTGTCGAAACTGATCTTTTTCTGTAAAATAGCAAAACAATATATCAATAAAAATTTTTTCAACTGATATTTTCTATATATAGATAATACCAGACCAGACTATTTCGGTCTATTCCAGTATTTCGACAGATTTTATTCTTAAAACTGTTCTGATATCGCTGGTTTCTATAAACCAATTATTTAGTTTTATTCTAAATCAATATACAAGATTTTAGTATAATAGTACTATTTTATTTGTTATTTCCACCGGTATATACTGTACTAATACTATTGTCTCTGTTTCAAATATCTTTTACTGCTGATCCGGATATTCTGTATTTCTTTTTCTCTGATTCAGAATCAAATAGTTTTCGCTGTTTTTGATATTTACAAATCTCTTACTCTACTGTAGTATAAATATCTTTATTTTTACTTATTCAGATATCTTATACAAAAAGTACTATCGCTATTCGTCCACCAATAAAACGGGATAGAATACTCGAGACAGTACGGTCGGTACGTACAGATCGAATAGGGCAGAAGAATAAGAGTAAACAATATCCCAACTAGGGCTAACTGCTGGTACTCTCTCGAATAGGCTGGAACTCTTGTAATTGACTCTGGGTGATGCTAAAGATACTATCTAAATAATTGTATATAAGGCTCTCTTCCAAATTAGGCCAACTTCCTTACATAATCCCTATACTGGTGGGCAGGCCGATACTCCCCACTACACTAGATACATGGCGCCGCAAGGATGAGATTCAAGAGCTCAGTCAATTTCATCAATCACCATATCAACTGGATAAACACAACCCCTTGGAAGAAGTCATAGACCTACATCATTCCAAAAAAAATACGATTTTTCCTTGAGGGTTATGCAATCCATGTGCCTAAGCCATCCAAGATACCTATTACCCAATGGAAAGATCAATTTCTTTCCCTCGCCTTATCATCTGTTGAAAGTCAGAGAATTCTAAGATGCCTTGATTGCTCCTTGGGATTTCTCGGATCCAGAAGAGTAATGAATTTTGATATCATAATTCTAGTGTCAGCTTGAAAGATAAAGAGCCATTGCGAAGAAAGAAAAAATTGAAGGATTACAATACTTGAAGATATTCAGACAGAATATAGTTTAGGTAAAATATGCTGGTGGCCCAAGATCGACCAAAAGATAATCATTTTGTTCACTCTTTGTAGTAGGGACTAGTAAAGTAAATATAAGCGGGTCCAAAAAAAGGGAAAAAAATTATCTCTAAATCTTTGCTGTACTAGGGTACCTCGTTAATTTTTTCCCTGTCGAAAATTACGAATGCGACTTTTGCATGTCAGATTCGGTCCTTCAGATGAAGGACTGAAGCTGCGCCCGCTAGGGCGATGAGTCGCCTAGCACAAAATAGTGGGCGCTAGGTGACTATCGACATACAATATCTGTTGTATGTTTTTGTTTTTTATTTTACTCGGTTTTTTTATATGATTTCAATTTCTTTATCGCGCCGGGCTCAGAGGTTCCGCATTATCAAGAGACCCGTTTGGGACGTCAGGAGTCTAAATATTTGCAGCTCCAGGCGGGCTGGTGGATATCAATAACGAAATCTATGGATTATTCTCTATTGGAAATGAAGATATGAATATGGAAAGCATTCCAACTGGACTCTAGAGTGAGTCTATATATCGGAGCAATTATAATATGAAAAAACCAGTTCGTATATTGTTCTTCCATTCAAATTGCAATCCAAATTTTCTCAGAATAGTGCTAGAAGAAATGAAGAAATGAAGAATAAACGATAGAAAACCAGTTACAGAGGGCTTGTTCACTGAACTTTTTCAATATGATTATGTCCATCCGTTCGAGGTTGAACGGCGAGCGCAGAGATTGGATAATCTGTTGGGCCAGTGGACGATGATGGTTGAAAGCTATATGGACAGTGGATGAAGATCTCTAGTTCTTCTAGTAAGATGTCTTTGTCCATATTAGATAATGGCCTGTAACCCCCTCTTTCCCTCATCTCAGTCCCCATCATCCTTCATTCAACACCTGTTTCTTATCGGGGCTAAGTCCATGGATTCTTTCACCAGCGATTTTCTCCCCTTTGACTTTCATTGTCAACTTGCGACAGACTGGTTTTGTGTAATATAGCTGAAAACTGATTTGAACTGAGACTAAATCCTTCCAGTGTGAGAAAGATTGCAGAATCATTCAACACGGCTGACGCAAAGAACTGCAAGGAGTGTAATCATGAAAAATGTGCAAGATGCGAGGTACCGATAAATGGGGCAATTCAGTGCTCATGTTTATATTCTTGTGTAAAACAAGTGCCCCAGACTTTGAAATGAGAGACATATTAGCATTTTAATGATGGTCCTAAGGGATGTGAGACGCTGAACCAAGATGTGTTACGTGCAGCCATGCGGTATGTTCTAGCTGCACCTATGTAAAAAAAAATAATTGGAATCGAACTTGTTTTCATTTTCCATTACTCCATTAGGGAATAACTACTTGAGGCCCAACAGCGAAAGGGTGATTGCTATAGTGAAACACACAAGGCAAGCTTAATGCCTCTATCAAGCATTAGTTACCGCTACTGGCTTGATTCATACCGAAAATCCCCTGCCAGTGTTCTTAGTATTCTTAATGACCATCACTATTGCTCTCTGTCACTAGACTATTACGACGCGATTGATTCTGATATGTAATTTGTACAGTTATAGGACGGTGGTCACTCTCGTTTCTGGCACAATTTCGATGGGAGACGAAAAATTATTATGCACACATGGCTTCATTCAATAGAAAAACAATTGAGAGAAACGAATACAGAGCTCTAGCGTTATTTTATTTTCAGAGGCTGTTCTAACACACCTCTAAATATACTGCTCTAATCTCTCCACATCACCAAGCCGCAAAACGACCCCCACAAATCCATTTGGCCTATCAAGACAAGTGCACCCGAAGCGGGATTCACGCCGTAGATGCTATACGCATCATCTAACGCCACTCCATCATAAAAGCGCATTTCATAGATTTGCTTCACGCATGCGGGAATGTCATCCCATTCAAATGGCCGGTGAAGCTGAGGATGAAGTACGATTTGTTCTATTATGGATGCGGAAAATTCGACAAGCAGCTGAGCAATTGCCTCGAGCGTTGTTGCGGAAAAAAACTATGTCGATCAAGTAGGTCATTGGAAGTCAGACACGAGATCCGGAAACGGCCTGTAGAGGGTAGATCTGTACTAGTCGTTATTTGGAGCTCACAAACTGTATGAATGTATTGATGTTGTCCTTATCATCGTGAACATCCCGTTGGCTTTCATCTGCATAGCGTACCGTCGAACACTTAGTAGTCTTCAGCCTGGCCGGAGAATTCCCGATAGATAGTCCGTGCCTTGAATGGGGTTTGTTGAAGGCCTGTTATCCCGGACGACAAGTAGGTTCTCTGAATACTCCACTCCAAGACCACTGGTGAAATCATTGTTTAGTTCGAATGCCTTTTCCAGTTCTTCCTGTGTGAGACCATCCGTTGTGCCCTTTTTCCCAGAAAATATTGTCGAGAACTTTCTACCAAAATCAATCAGCTGCTGGGCTGTTTCGTATCGCTCTGTCTGATACGTATTTAGCAACGACGATGAGCTTTTAGCGGTCGAAATGAATGCAAGGCCGTTGATCTGATAGATCAGTTCCCGGCATAGATTGTATGAGTCCATACCGACACACTCATGCCTTGGCCAGCCGAAATCATTGTCCTAGGAAAAGAATAGCAAGTTAGTGGAGAGAGACTTGAATTGGCAATGCCTTAGGGCTATGGTATGGTATAGGCTCTCAACTGTACTCCAAAATCTTTGGGAATCTACTGGAATTCCGATCTATTGTAACTAGATGAAACATTTCAATATCTCTGCATAACCAAATCAAGTCAATATCGTGTTCTAACATGAATGTCAAAGTGAACCAATTGAATCAATGGGTTAGGTTGGGTTCTAGCTCTTATAACCCAGAACCCAACCCAATGGATTTTAGGTCGGGTTCTTCAATCCAAAATGGGTTCTGCCGATATCTATTACCAAAGCGATCAAGACCTATTGCCTTGAACTCACTCGCATTATGTCAATATTGAATCTAATTCTCGGAGCCGTTTCTCTTTTTTACACTGCTTCAGATCAAATTTCCCATCTTGAAGTTCATCTAGTTCCACATCCCACATGAATGCGACTCCGTCAACAGTAGTCATAACACTATCATTAGGATTGAGAATGTCGATGAAGCAAGCTTGGAGTTGATATTTTCCCGTTTCATATGACATAAGTGGGTCGAGTTGCGTTTTTGACAAGATTTTCGAATGCCATGCCATAGACCGCTTGTCGTGGTTTGCCATCAATGAGGGCAGGGTAAGGGCCCCAGAGCTTAACGTCGTAACCTATCACTCTGGCACTGCTCATGATAGGAAAAGGGTCTGACTTTTTCAATACTTGAGAAAGTATTTCCGGATCCATTAATGTCCCGTACACAAAACAGTACTCCCCTTCATAATAATCTGCGGGTTTTAAATACTCTTGAGAGGGAGCTGATTTGTTTCCTGAGGCGCTGCGGTTCAGAAACTTGCGCACCATGAGCGATGGGGGCGGGAGTGGTTCACGCATTGTGTCGGTACTTGAGCGACGAACCAGCAATCTCTTTAATGCCTCATTTACCTGAATTTGGCGTATATCATCACGTGCCATGGCAATACAAAGAGACGCAGCGGGTATTAAAATAATACACGATTTATGGGACCTCTGAAGAGGACGCTCAAGATTCTGTTGAGCGGATTCTAGCAACTTGAACGGACTCTGTTCGTGACTAGCTAAATTCCAGAGAATCGCATAAAGTTGGAGTGTGATACTTCTTGGGTGGACATGAAGTCAGATAGCAGTATTATACAGTATGGGGAACGGGGAACTAAGCCTATTTCGAATTGTAGCACTGTTATTCTTACCACACCCTTCGTAAGATTGCCACGTGGTCCTGCATGACCTAGTTATTTTGAGACAGTATTATTATACAGGTACAAGAATTACGGCCGCGATACTCTCTGTTTATCCATTTTTCTTTTCTGAATCTCATTTCTTAGTGAATATTGATATCTGGAAAATTGTAAAAATTACGCAATAAAAACTTGTCAGTTCTCTAAATATTATACCATATGAATAAAGCAAACCTTGTGGAATTATTAAATACATATCTATTCGCTCTACAGCAACTTCACGCCGTGCCAATTGCAACCCGACTTCCTAAGATCCTTCGACAAAACAATGGAACTACGTATTCTCATGACATACATCTTGTCTCTCCAAATTCTTGCCCGTTTGGAGGTCCGTTTTACTGATTGGAATGGTCCATTTTGATGGTCGCAGCGATCCGTGCTAATCGTAGTGGTTCATTTTACTGGTCGCAGGGAAGCGGGCAGGGGCGCCGTCATTCCCTTGAGGATAAGTCTGGAGCGCAATTATAATATAAAAGTGATAACTTTGGGAAAACTGGATGGCAAAGAACATGCAATAATAAACTTTGGAGCTGTCTGAACAGACAAAAATCCGACCCAAGTCGAGCTCTCTATCAGAGACATTGATTGAAGCTTCCCATCTTGCATAGTGGCAATCGCATCCACTCCAGTCCTCATGTCACCCATGATACCCTCAACACGATGTGCGGTCATCACCACGGTATAATATCGAAGGTCGTGACGAAGCATATCCCTCAGGATAGACTCTATTCCGGAATCCAAAGAAGAGCTAGCTTCATCTAATATTATGATGGGCTTGCGAGGCGCGGCGGATCGTAAGCGCAGCAGTGCTCGACTCAGGGTAAACAGTTGTGATTGTACGGCTGAAAATGGCAGGAATGCAGACATAGGAAGATGTATTAAATTCCGAATATCATCGCTTACTGATTTCTCCCCATTTGCCGTAGTGGCCAACGTTGAATGGATCTTTCCCCAAAGATTGACCCGTTGGAGGATCCGCAGTATGTCTTGAATTGAGGATGCGTGGTAGGGATCTAGATTAAACCGTAGGCTGGCCGTTGGTATAGTGATGTTATCTTGGGGCACCGTAATGAATCCTTGTCTTCGGACATTTCTCGGAGACAAAAGGCCGATATCAGTGTCGTCGAGTAGTATAGACCCCTGTCTAGGGTTGAGGAGCTGCAACAGTGAAAGCATCATGGTACTCTTGCCACTAGGGAGTTAGAGAATGTATGATCAGCGATGGATGCCTCAAAGCGTAATGGTCTAACTTGAATCCTATCGTACCTCCCTGTTCGGCCCACGACTATGATTTTCTGCCCGGGGTTCGCAGAAAAAAAGACATTGCGCAGAACAATTGGCGAAGAGTTCGAATAGGTCATTGAGATGTCATTGACTCTTAAATGCCCACGGAGGGGCCATGGTAAGCCAGGGTTTAGGGTAGTTCCCACGCCACCCTCAGTACGAACGACGTCTTGTATGCTCTTTAATCGGGAAATAGATCCTAGTGAGGTTTCCGGGGATGTCCATGACTGAACAAGCCGTAGGAGCGTGGGGTTCGCGAGAATGATCAAATTCAAAGCCAATCCTAGATCAGATCCGGTGGTGGCATGGCGACAAAGGACTGTAATGGCGATCAAGATGACCGCAAAAATTGCCATGATACAATCCATGGTCATCTTCAACCAGTATTGTAAGCAGAGAAGAAAACAGTACGGCTTCTGAGAAGAACCCAATGATTTGATATTCTCTTTCTCAAACTTTTCCTCCCAGCCAAAGGCTCGGATTGTGACAATACCACTCGCCTAGGATTGAAATGAAAGTTAGAAGTGAAATTCTATCAGGCTTCCCGCAGGGGCGCGTACTGTATCTAGAAAATTGGTGAATGCCAATGCCCTGTTCTCCAAATCTAAGAATCGTAGTTGCCGAGATGTTCGAAGGTAAATTCGTTGAATAAAGTATACACACGTTGCACATACCGGCAGAGTGACGCTCATCACTAGTCGGACTTTCAAAAGCAGGATCAGCTGCATCGTCAGTTTGAAAATTTCTGGCACGATGGATTAGAAATTTGAACAAAGATGGAACTTGGGTCAAGTCATACGAGTAAGGCAATTTGCCAGTGTTGGAGGGAGTTGCTTGTCGACAACATTCATGTCCTGTCCAAACCTGTAGAGCAAAAATTAGAGCTCGTCTTTGTTCTTGGGAAATTTTTCCCAGACCTTTTCAAGATAGCGCCGAGGTCAGTCTCGGTGAAATAAGATAGAGGTGCCCTAATTCGTGCTCGTTAGATTATTGAGAACTAACAATATTAGCATGCAAAAAAAAAGAAAACATACTTTAGGATTCTCTCCAGCAGATGAGCGTGCAGAATAGCCCCTGAATTGATAGCGACTCTCATTTGAGCAACCCTGAATACGATTAAGATTGATAACAGATTCGAACAGCGGTTACTCTCACCAGACGGTCCCGCTAGTTGCCACCCACGCGATCAAAGATACCGTGGCATAGAGAGACATGTAGAAAGACACGGAATCCGGGGGGCTTTCTGTTGCCCATTTAAGCACATACTGAGCGAAGGTAGAACCGAATGAGAAGGCGGCAGTGCAAGCAATCAACAGAAGAGCATTTATTCGGTCAATCGCATTCATGTAGTATTCTGGTTGATGTTAAAGTCATATCATGAATATTATATTACAGGGGTCCTACCATAGACAGCAAAGCCACCGGTTCGCCGCGAGAGGTCGTCCGCAGCGTCGTTAAGGCGAGGCTTTCGGGTCACTTTAGAGTCAAGAAATGTCTCAATCATTGAGGGGCCGTTCAAGAGCTTTTTCGATACTGCAGAAACGCTAGAAAAACTTTCCTGCTCTCTGCTCTCGGGGGTGGGACCGGGCTTGCAGGCGCAGCCTTGAATCTTGCAGAAGTATCACTTGGTCCGCAAACGAGCTTATGTATTCTTTTCACCCCCTAAATGTCCGATAAAAGAAGGCATTTGCACAAATATATGTGAACCTACCCGATTTACTGATCAAAAAATCGGTGGCATTCATTCGTCGAAACAGACCTTGTGGATCCAAAAACCTTTGCACGATATGACCCACGACCTCAGGATCGAGAGCACTGAACGGATCATCGAGCACGAGTATCTTGTTCCTGGAATAGAAAGCTCTGGCGAGAGCCTTTAGTCACTTAGTCAGTTAATAGCCCAGAAATGGAAAGTGACCAGAAGCGAGAGGAAATGGTCCATACTATACGCTGCCTTTGACCTCCAGACAAATCCATTCCATTGTTCTCTATCAGAAACATACCGCCGTCGACAAAAGAGTCGAAGTCGGGCACCAGACCACAGTATTTAATCACCGTATCGTATAATGCATATTGTAGCTTCCATATAATGTGAAAATGGGCTAGCAACTGTCTCAGCATTGCACGACGCTCTCAAAAGAAGAAGAGGAAAGCGGCCTTGTTGACATACTTGTCATGTTCCAAGCTTCCGAAACATTTTCTCGCAATTTCATTGACGAAAGCTGTTCGTCAATTTCAGGCAATTGATTAAGGTTCAACCTGGCTCTGTACCCTTGTCTCAATACTGGATGTAACCAGTAGAGAAAGGCTTGACCAATGAGCGCTGCTGTTTCCTCGGGGGTACAATTAGATTTTTTGACATGGTATGAGAAGAATCCTCTGGCCTGTACAATTTGGGTGAGCCAGATCCCCTCCACGACAGCCCGAAATTTGACCGAGTAATAAGCCCCGACGTTTGAGCAGCTTGCGTCAAGTTGTATTTCCAATAAATCCCGTGTCAAAGAAAACGCAAGATATACTAGGATCACACCCGATGAACCGATAGACCTCCTTGTCCTTTCGAAAATTGATAGAACAACAGCTACAGTTGCCGCTAGCAGTATCCAAAATGAGTCTGCAAGATTGGCGAAAGTAGCGCTTTGAAACCCACTTGAGAGAGATTGGCAGAAACAGGCCGAATGTGTCGCAAGATGGATGATAGTGATTGTCTACACTATGTCAATTATCATGTACAGACAAAGGGATCGCTCTCGAAGAAAGCTAACCTACCCATTTTTTGCTGTGCTTCGAGATGGTGGACTTGGTGTCTGACCGTTGTTGATGACGGATTCTTTGGAGTAAAAAAAAGAGCTGGATCAGAGATAGCACGATTGATCCTAACGTGCCGTTCGATTGCATGTGGACAGCCATGGGTTGATTTTTAGGGGCTTAGCAACTTAATTTGGCCACTCTGTTTCTTTTGTAAAAAAATATCTCACAGACCTACTTGCGAGCCTGGCCGGAGGAGAAGTCGCTGACTCTCAGGGGTTGCAGCAATTAGACCGCTATTTGTCCCAGTTCTTTTGAAACGGCCCCATTTGACGCCATTTCAGAGTATGCTTTTGCGATCAATCATGGAGTATATAGTACTGTAGCTACGATCGTCGCTGCACGGTCAGCACACAGAACGGCCAGAAATACCTAATCTTCTGGCAGTGGCCCTAGCAACTACATAGTTAACTAGTTGGTTATAATCTCTCCAACCAAATTCCTCAGGTGTCCGGAATTTGGTCGAACCACTTTGCGCACTAGCGTCTGATGATATTATCCCGCCTAATCTAATGCCATCACAGCTGTGCGTTATGTCTTGTACATTAGGCTGATGCCAATGATTAGGGGCCGGCACGAATACAATTCCGTAGGACTTTAATTATTGGCACTCGCATTCATAAAGTTACAAGACACTTATTAATCCGATAAAAGAATAATCAGGAAATGAGAGTTCGACAGAATGGATATTTTACAAACAAAGCCTCCTTGATATCCAGCAAAGCAATAAAAAAGTGAGAGGGAGATTAATGCTCTGAGCACAACCTCACGAAGGAGATGGAAAGAATGCTGAGCCATCCAGAAGTCACTCAAGTGGCACATACAGCTCCTGCAAACTCCGCATGCCAGAAAACCCCACAGGAAGGTGAATCATCCTTGGAGGGGAGTAATACACTGGGAAATGAGCAAAGAACGAGGTGAGAGATCCGGGTGATCAGAGTTGACGATGCAGTATCAATGAGAATTAAATCAATCTCAAGTAACCAGGTAAGTGGGAAAACAATAAATAATCCCGGAACTCACTGTCAGGTCGAAAACAGCGAAATTCTGCTGGTTAGGGAATATCTCCACTGGCCAAACTTCGTCTTGAGGTCGGCAACCAAGGAAACACTGACAATTGACTCCAGTAGGGAACTTAATGAACTGAATGAACTGGGAAAACTGAACAGGTCACGCAGCTGTACGCAAGGAATGGGAAAAAATAAAACAAAAAACACAAAAGACACCCTCACAAAACAGCTGCTTGCCTGTGGTATTAAGCCTCAGTGCTTGTTGTCATTTCCATCTCCCGACATATCGTTTCGTACAATTGCTTGGTTTGAATCGTTCGAGGACCATTAGGTCCATAGACTGCACTTCTACCCTCAAGGGCCTGCTGCGACATTCTTCGAGCCTTTCTCAACAATCCCTTTTTCCTCAGCACACGGGCTAACTCAAATTTCGCGGAGAATACATCGGCATGGTCCGGTCCAATTGATGATTCCTCCCGCTGAATCAGTTCCATCAGAATTGATTCAGCTTGACCAAGCTCATCTAACAATGTGTAGGAATGGGCGAGATTGAAGAATGTCATAGAGGTACCTATATGGGCTATGCCCAAGGTACGCAACGCAATTTCTTTGGTCGGAATAAGAATGTCCACGGCATCTCTTGGGTAGCCTTGAGCACAATATATCTTAGAAAGATCGTTCATGGACCAAAGAGTATAGGCGTGTTCTGGGCCCAGAAGACGCTTCCTGTTGTCCAACACGAAGTACATTAGATTTGCCGCTTCGTCAACTTCGTTGAGTGAAAGGCAGCACATTGAAAGCTCTTGCATCGTCTCTAGTGTGTCCAAATGTTTTTCACCCAAAATCTTTATTCGCCACTCCCAAGCCACCATAAGCAATCTTCGTGCAGTTTTCCAGTCTCCGAGATGAGCGCAGCTACGGCCATAGTTAGTCATGGCACTTAAAGTAAGAGGGTGGTCTGCGCCAAGGACTTTAGTTGAAAGCTCAAAGGCTTGCTTTCCGAGCTCATGGGCCTCAAAAATCGAACCACATAACCATTTTGTGCGCCCTAGAGCATTCATTGTTTGCAAGGTACGCGGATCACATGATCCTAGACGCTCCTCACTACTCTTTAGAAGAATTTCTTGTATCTTGAGAGCTTTTTTAAGGTCACTCGAATTCCAATAACTCTCTGAGAGTCCAGCCATGACCTCGAGTATTTCCTCGCTGTCTTCTCCTAATTTCTCGCGTTTGTGTTTGAGTAGCAGTTCTTGGATTTTCGAGGCATCAACCCAGCGACCCCCTTCGGAATATATAGCGGCAAATTTAGCAAATTGATGAGAGATGGAATCTTCGAACTCTATACCCTGCCGGGAGTCAACAGCATCAATCCTCAAGCAAGAATCAACGTGAGGTATGAGATGTCTCCTATAGATGACATCCGACTCCTTTGTTGCTGTGGTAATGCCTTCTGCTAGAACTCTCGCTGCTATCATGCCCCACAATTTTTGTGCTCGAGGTCTCAGGCGTTCGCGGGCCCAGTATTGAACCATCGGATGCATCGAGTAACTCTCCACTGCGGTATTTTGGAATATTAAAGAGTACGAGCGAAGAAGAGCAATTGCGTCTCGAAAACGAATTTTATCCCATCGTGTACCAGCCTGTGAGAATATTTGTGGAAAGCGACCTTCGGCCAAGAACGTAAGCCAGCCCCAATAGGACGTCGAAAGTGTGACAAGATCTCCAAAAGCACCTGCAACCATTTCATAGACAACCTTGGGAATTCTCTTTTTATGAATCGACATACTGCTCCATGCATTCCGAAAAAGGGACTCGGGCACTTCGTCATTGTGAAGGAAGGCAATTAACTGAAGAATCTCAGCAGCATCCATTGCTCTTTGCGTCCGCATCTTGGCAATGACATTGAAAGAAACCTCAAATGTTGTGTAAATATTATGTTCATAGGAGCCCCTGCCCTGTATTCGGTGGTTTGAGAAAATGATCTTCTTCGAAAAATTGAAGATGTCTAAGTATTCGTCCAATGAGCATATGTTTTGTTGAATGGATGAACCAGCTTGAATGAGTGCAAGTGGAAGACACCCTAAAGTCTTGACTATAGCATGGGCAGTCTTTCTATATATCTCGTTGGTCACAGGGAGCTGGGATTCGTGTAATAATAGAGTTATAGCATCATTCTCCTCCAAGCTGTTGAACTCTTGGAATCCTATTGTTGCGTGTACTTGACACTGATTGTTGCGGGAGGTAAGTATGATATGTCCCTTTCCACCAGCCGGGAAATAACGAGCATAATCGAATTGAATGTCGTCTGCATTGTCAATGATGAGAAGCCATGGTCTCTCCTGCTTTGATAACCAATGCATGCCTGTTTCAAATTTTTCCTCGAGGTTGTTAATACGAGCGAGGTTGCAGAATGCCTGCTCAGCAAATGCCTGGGTGCTGGCATTTACCCAAAAAACCCCCCAAAATCTGACTCCACGAACGTTAGCTTCTTCATTTTGGTTTTCATGTGTATTTGGGGATATCAGCAACTGAAAGCATCAGTCGCAGGGATAATCACAACACGTCTAATGTCACCCATCAATAGGCATTTAAAGGTATAGGAAAAACTCACTCTCGTATCGAGTCACCTACCTTTGCTTATTATCCGCAGCGAACTTCAAACAGAATTGCGATTTACCAGATCCTCCAAGCCCATAGAGAACATAGCGCTTTTGTTTATCCAAGGGTGCAAGGAACCTCTCTCGCAGATCAAGTGCCAATTTTTCTCTTCCTATATAGAACTCGGTGGTGATCTCGCGTGGGACCAAGAAATGTTTGTTCTCAATTTTGGCTGTCATTTCCAACGTGAGATTGAAAGGCTTATTCCCCTTGTGAACATTAAACGCCAAGATCTCGTTAGCCTCGAATTGTCGTTGGGCGACCAGAAAATCATCAGCTTGCTTCGAACGAGCTGATACGGCGGGGCCCGCCAGCTTCTGGAATCTGACGAGAATCCCATGGATACTCTTATATCCAGACACCCCTCGGTCGCGAAACTTGCACATTCCAGAGTGTGTCCTAGGGAGACCAGAGCGACCCGTATCGTCCCACGCGGGAGCCGCTGAAGAAGGGGTGACAATATAACCTCGGGTCATAGCCCGATGTGTCTCCAGTGATTCCCAAAAGTTGTGTATATGGAAATGCTTCAGCAATGGCGCGAATTGCTCAGTGATGTTCTCCAGTGTCTCTGAGTCCTTCTGCATTGCAGAGACGAGGTTGCTGCGATCTTTCAAAAGTCCCTTCCAACCACTTGTCAATAAAGACCAATTCGCTTTCTGCACACCTTCATGTGGAGTGCCGAAAAAGATAAGGCCGAACGTTGATGTGAAAACGGAATGTAAATGAGAGACTTTAGACGATGTACTCATCGAGGAGTAGATCAAGGCCTTCTTGACGATGATCCCACCTAGACCATGGCAGATGAAGAAGATCGGTCGTCTGTTGGAACCATCATGCTCTCGTTCCGCATTGAGCTCTTCAACAAGCGTTTGTGCATGATGAAGGATTCTGTCAGCTGAGCTACTGCCAAAGAATGATGGCACGTCGGCTTTGTATTCCAGAGACAAAATGCGGGCTTTGATGTCATTTTCCTTAGAAAGCAGATCGAGGGGCCAAAAGCATCCGGATTCTTCATGCGTCCAAGCTGATTTCGCGTTCTCATCCAGCCCATGCACAAAAACAATACTAGAGATCAGATTAGCCGGGTTCAAATTCCAAGGTCGTACGAAGAGCTGATGGTGCAACGTAAGTCAAAACCTTACTCGACGGATAGATCCGCGCTTCCGCCAGCGGCAGTGGAAAAAACAGTGTTCACCGGCATTGAGGAGAACCTCCAAGTTACAACTGAGTCGCGACCAGGCGAGAAAGGACAAGTGGAAGAACCATAAGAGACAATTTGAATTCGAGATTATCATATCAATAGTACAGGAAATGGGGCATTTGAGGAGGCCGTGTCTGCAAAAGATCAGGGGTGTTCTGCAGTCTACGAGGTTCATCAACGACGACGCGGTCTTAGTCGGGTTGAGGTGAAGCCCGCAGGATTAATGGGGCGCATAAGTGTGTCAAAGTACTCCGTAGAGGGGTCAGGTTTGCCGAAGGATTATGACGCGCTAAGCGATTGGTAGATTATCCCTGTCAGAAGATGGAGCAGCTGAGAGGTTGCGACGCTGGGATGCAATCTCCGTCACGACCGGTCTTGCGCTAATGCATCAATTTCGCCCCTATCCCAGATTTAAGGAATGATCTGAACTGGGCTGAGATTTATCCCTTTCCCCCTGTCCTCGGTGAACAGGATGACCATCCAATTTTATCTAATTTGTCCACCAACCAGTCGATTTCAGGGGGTTCTTAACTAGCGGCGTGGGGCACTAAACGCCGTGGCTAAGTCATACCACCTTCGCTTCGAAACAGCCTTGTGCTAAATAAGGATCTCAAACCTCTTTGGCGATTCCTGTCATTTTCAACTCATTGTACTAAGCACCTTGCGAAAATGCTGACTTTGACAGCAGTAGCTTGTGCGTCTATTATAGTCGCATGGGTTTTGTACCGTGTGCAAGAAGCGTTCACAGCTTACAAGGTAAAGTTTTAATGGTCCATCTGCCACAGATGGGTGTGTGTACAATACTGACTATTTCTAGGTGGACTGTAGCATCGGCGATCAGAACGGCTGCAAAAAGGCCCCCAGGCTCAAGAATTGGTGGCCATTGGGTATCGATCGACTGATACAAATATGGACGGCTGATGCCGACCAGCGCTTGATGGACCTATTCACATTCCATTTTAGGGATGTCGGCACTACTTTGGAGCAGAAATTTCTAGGCACGATTGCTTTCGGCACAATAGAGCCTAGAAATCTGGAGGCGATGATGTTGTCCCAGGAGAAGGGTGAAATTCTCGCTTACTTAATGATCTTTGGTTGTAGGCTAACAATATACCAGACTTCGGATTTGGTCTTCGTCGTCAAATATTTTTCCCGCTTCTCGGTGATGGCATTTTCACTCAGGAGGGTGAACCTTGGAGACACTCCAGAAAGATGCTTCAGCCACAGTTTGGGAAACAACAGTATAACGGCCTAGAAATTTTCCAAGTACACATAGACAATCTTCTTGATCGTATCTCAGAAAAGAGCGACCGCCTTGATCTGCAATCATTATTTTTTCAACTCACTCTAGACACCACAACGGAATATCTTTTTGGCAGATCGATCAACAGTCTTGCTGGGAAACAGTCCTCAACTGGCAGCAATTTTGCAGAGGCTTTTGAGATTGCTCAAAACTATGTTGTACAGCGTTTTCGACTACTGGATTTATACTGGATTATTGGAGGCAAAAAGTTTCGAAATTCGTGCGATACGGTACATCATTTTATGGACAGTATCATTGACTCCCGCTATAACAAGGCTGAAGAGGATTCGGAGGGAAGCAATCGCTACGGCCTTTTTGATGCTATTGCAGAAAGCTCAACAGACCGAAAGGCGTTGAGGGCACAGTTACTAAATGTTTTACTCGCTGGTCGAGATACAACAGCTTGTCTCCTTACTTGGACATTGTAAGTATTTCCATGATTCCTGCGTGCCTTTGGCTGCTGTCTCACTAATGTTGCAATACATTAGCTATCACCTTGCTCAGCACCCAGATGTTTTATCTCGGCTTAATAAGGAGATTGAATCAAAGCTGAATGGAAGAACTGACTTTACTCGGGATGATCTGAAGAAGCTTGGATACCTCGAAAATGTGCTCAAGGAAAGTGAGTCTTTTACGTCGTTACGTCTCTTTGTCATATACCTAGCCGGCTGCATCGATGGTCTGACAATTTTGTAGTCCTTCGTCTTTACCCCTCAGTTCCAGTTAATACGAGAACAGCCCACCGCACAACAGTTTTACCAGTAGGCGGCGGCCCCAATCAAGAATCTCCAGTACTTATTCGCAAGGGCGAAAATGTCGCCTTTTGTGTCTATGCAATGCATCGCCGGAAGGACCTTTACGGCCCTGACGCGGAAACCTTTAGACCAGAGCGTTGGGAAGATAAGAATCTCCCATTGTTTCAAAATTCTCTGAGCAAACAATGGGGTTATTTACCTTTCAATGGTGGACCTCGGGTCTGTTTAGGACGTAAGTTGATACCATAGCCTCTTAAATATTTATCAACTTGTCTGATTCGTTGACACAGAGGATTTTGCTTTGATCGAGGCATCGTGTACCGTGATAAGAATTCTGCAGCGATACCCCAAGGTAGAATTAGCGATGGAGGTACCCCGGCGGGATTGGATTGGCTGGTCCAGTCATAAGACAGAGGGTTGCCCAATGACAGCATACGAAAGGCAGAAAATGACTTTAGTTCTATCCATGAAAGAAGGCTGCTGGGTAAGGTTGTCTGAGTCATGAATACCCTCAGTTTTTTCCTAGAATTATGTACTGAAGCTCATATTTACAAGTCAATTTTTTACCATAAATTCGTAAATTGTCTGTGTATCCATACAACGAACCTGACACTTGTACAAGTGTGCAGATCTCCAGAGCTAGCACGGAATTTTTCGACTATTTGATCCCATTTCGTTCAATCCATGGATTAAGTCGTGGAGATATTGCTTTACCAGGTCAAATTTGACATCCATAAAGAATCCAGTATTTCTATGTAGTTTAGCATACCTGGACGCGGCTGAATGAGCATGAGCAGATGAAATAGCGTCGGCCTATAAATACTGGCTCACTCGAGTTTCATGTGAAGCGGCTTCCTTAAAAAGCTCGACTTAGAGGATGCATAGTTAATTCCTTGGCAGAAATGTTTGGCATTGGTGTATTGGTCGTGCGTATCTAACCCCCTCTTCTTGTCTGGGTAGTCAAGCTGTAAAGTCCTTCATTTTTCTCGGTAATCCTATTTTTGGCGATTTTCGCCTATGTAGAAAAAATAAGTTCTTGCGTTGGTTCTTGGATCATATAGGCACCCTAGGAATTCAAATCACAGATCGCGATTCGTTCTTGTCCTAGTAATCACATCGGGACTGGGATCTGCATTTATGCTTCCTTGTGAGGACCCTCATCACAATGAAACGTATTGCAAACCTGTATGGTTCTAAGTCGGATAGAATGCTCCAGTTGAGCCCGGAATACATTTTGCTGCCTGTTCCAGGATTTTGCCAAGGCGCAAGCCACACTCCTACATCATCTCAGATGTATGTATATTGCTCAAGATAAATCGTGACACAACGTGAGGCGCTAAAAATTGAGGCAGTATCGTCTCACAAGAATTTAGCGCCTGTACCTATAAATACTGTATGAATGTGACATGCACGACAGGGTTGATGCACCCAGTTAACATAAGTGCCCCAGATAACGTTACACGTGTATTAATTTGGGGGTTCGCCCCTAGACTAAGAATCGGGATTTTTTTCCATTTTGCCATACTTTTCCACCGCGTATCCTATGCTTGACTGTTCGAGTTCACTTCGAAGTGCGATATGGGCTCTGAGCATACGGGGATAGTTGAACTATTCAAACCTAAGGGAGGAGTTATAGATATTGAGTATGCCAACCTAGTAATTAATGGGCGTTTTGCTAAGCTTAACAGTATTGTAGCTGTTCACGGGCTGCAGGGCGATGCTATCCGGACGTGGACACATGAGAAAAGCCAGATATGTTGGCTCAGCGATCTCCTCCCAGGGAAGATATCAAATGCCAGGGTGCTAAGCTGGGGCTATCTAGCAAACACAAACTCTTGGGGTGGAAAATCAACGACATCAGACAGAATTCTCCATCATGCAGAAACGCTTATTGAAGAGCTTCAAATTGACCGAGAAGTGAGTACAGGAATCCTTTGATGTCTAATTCATTCGATCGGCCTTCATCGCTAAATTGACATTCCAATATCAATAGGTTGACGATGGATCGACAAGGCCGATAATTTTCTTATGTCATTCTCTGGGCGGCATCATAGTGAAGCGAGCATTGACTATAGCTGCTGGTCATGTATCCCCCAGGAGCGCTCATCTTCACTTGATTTATACGTGCACATTCGGTATTCTATTTTTCGGAACGCCCCATAATGGATCAGGAATCGCCCGACCAGCGAACAGGTTAATGAAATTTGTATCTGCTGTTGTCCCGCGGAGGATTACTCGCTTTGAGACAAGTCTAGTCACAGGGCTCGAAGTAGACTCTGAGACTCTGCAAAACATAACGCAAGACTTTGCACCGATGATGACTCGATACCATATATACTTCTTTTGGGAGCAGCTTCCGACAAACCTTATATATTCAACGGACTATGTTGTGGCACGTAGCAGTGCCGCGCCAGTGATAGATGGAACCAATAGATGTGGGATCGCTGCAAATCACCGAGATATGTGCAAGTTTGAAGGTATCGATTCGCCTGGCTTCAAGGTAACAATTAGAGCTCTGGAGCGATATGTTCAGGCGGCACCACGTGTTGTGGAGACTCGCTTGGAGGAAAGTGCAAACATGCTCGGTGAAAGACGGAAGAACGAAGCTTTGGACTTGATTAAAGACTGCAAGGTCCCTCTATTCTCTGGCCAAGAGACATCGAAGCATCGATAGGGGCACTTCGGGTTGACGCTTTCGTCAGTTGTTCATAGATTTTACATCATTCATCGCGAGATCAACAGTAAATAGCACTTCCATACGCAGGGCGAGCTTCAAGGCGGGAAAAAATACGATGTAGGTTAAGCCTTGAATTGTTGGGGTGGCTACTCCATCGGGTCACATCTGAGCACAAATATATCACTGGATATGCACAGATATACATACACATACTATTGGAGATGGTAAAAGACAGATTGATCAGTCCCTTTCCAATTCGGGATTCAAGTTAACATACTTATTCAGTATGAAATTGAATGATAGCAGATTCGAAACATACTCTAATTGCTAATTGCTGTGCAATATTATATAGAGTATAAACACTGGATACCATCAATACTATGAATCTTCAATTTAAAGACCCAAGATACTAGACAAGAGAATACTACTACAAACTGGTAATCAGCCAAATCTACCAAGGTAAAGATTTAATAGTCTATATTGGTATACGAGAACAGAAAATTAGAATATTGCCACTTCGCTATACTGCAGTACGGATACAATATATCCCATATATATCGTGAATTTTTTGTTTTTCTATGATCAGAAGACAACAAATACTATCATAATTGACAGTAATCGATATTACGTAAAAGAAATATCTCCCTAATTATATCTCACACTTTAAACGGTCTCCAGAATCTGCTTCTTGAACTCCCGCTCGACCTTCTGGTCCTTGTCATCAGTGGCTGACTCGCCGTGGAGAAAAAGAAGAGCACCAAGATCGAACTTGGGCTGATTGAGCAACTTAATTTTGAGAATATAGACCTAGAAAAGATATTAATTTAATAGAGAAAAGAAAATCAGATATTGTAGCAATATACATTCTGCAGGGGGTAGATGCCCTGAGTGGACTTCTCGATCTCACGGCCAACAACCTCGGGGATGAGCTTGTGGGTGAGCTGGGACAGGGTGCAGCTAGCGGCCTCGCGCTGGATGATCTCGGTCATCTTCTTGCGGATGGCGCGGATTTAGAACTCGTAGGCACATAGTTTGACAAATAACTAAATGGGCGTTCGAAAAAATGGTCTGAGAATATTTCAAAGATACGATATTGGACTAGTGTGGTCATATAGAGCGGCTTGCTGTATCACGATAGTATGGCCCAAGAAGAGTACGATAAGTGATACCTTTCGATCTTTGTGTTCGAGCATTCGCGCCCCTTTTCTTCCGAAGTATACTTCAGTTGTGGCCTTTCATCAATACTAGTGGTATTGGGTTCGGGTAACCTTTCCCACGGATGAAAACTAAGTAATGCGACGTGTGAAATTCCCCCATCAATCTTCTTTTGACTAGCTGGGAGAATAAGAAAAAACCAAAGGCCGGGGTGGCTTTGAGAAACCTGTCGCTCCCCGCGCAGTCAGGATATCAAGACTTGCTCCTTTGTTTATTTCCCATAAATTATACGTTTTGTGGTAGTTAGTCGTACTTACTTTTTCTTGCTATTAACCTTGTGTCGAATATTGAATTTAACATAACTTACTGCGCAGTTACAGTGAACGATTATCCACGCTCTCCGCTCTCAGTCATACCCAGATTCGAAGTTCATCGAATCAAAGCAGGCAGTCTCTGACAATTTAATTTTCTCTGGCGTTGCAAATTTCTCAACGAAAGTATCGTTAGGGGAAGCCATCATAATTCAATTTCAAATTTCAAACAAACAATGCATTGGCCATTGTGGTCAGTCATATCGTTTAGACACTATCTAATTGCCAATAATGAGGCACCACTCCAAGCAATCTGTGACCCAATTGGTCTAGCTGCCAATACTCCAGCCTTGGCGAGAACCCCACATGCCTAAAATGTGGCTTGAGAGACGCTAGCCAACGAGCGATGTCACTCTGCAAAGAGGGCGAAAGGAATAGATGGGCAAGGGCAATAAACCCAACGAATCCAAAAGGAAAGAAAAAAAAGGTTGAAGCAAAAGCAAAAAACATACAACAGCAGGTATTCGCATGTGGTCACCCACCATACTACTAACCTGCCGGCGTGTGGCTTAAGTTCGGCTGAGCGGACGGGAAGCCCTGTTTTCAACACCCTGTGATCGTATGTATCAGCTAACAAATAAATTAGGACTAAGTAGAGCACGGCAATATAGTCTAATCCACACCTATGGTCATATGCACCAGCTTTAAGCGTAAATTTCAACTTAGTCGATAGAGTTGAACATGGACACATTCTCGGTCGATATGCACCATTCAGCGCAGCCAGGGTATAGAAGAACTGCAGATTAAGTGTATTCTCGAAGTTCTCAGTTACACGAACTACTTACTAGTACATTATAGATAGTGGAACAATTGACCCTGCTTATCCCAAGCCTCACTACCAATAAAACCCATTTCCACATAGCTCGATCAAATAGCAGACGTACTCTTTCGACAGGAGGAAGAAGAAGTGATTTCCTATTAATTTGTGAAAACTACCCGCGTAGAAAACGTACTTTCTCTCGTTGTACCCGTCTACCCATCACGTATAAAAGTTTACTCTACCCTACCTGCATCAACGGGTTCATGATAAAGAGTATCTGTCTGAGAGAGTTCGTCTGCTACGTACAACCCAAGCATTAAGCCAGGGTCCTGAGCACTAAGATTCTCAATTGTTTAGCAATTAGGCTTCTCAATTTCAGGCTCCACATTCTCGACTTTTCCATTGAAAAAAACTCCGAGAAAGTTACAAAGAATGCATTGCTGCCTCCTCAATAACAATTTTTTCTTAGAATATCAATTACGTGTAGGTGCCTTGCAAGCAGACTTCACAGGCTTATTGACATAGAACAATGCGTTTTTAAGATACCCCATGAGATTGGAGGCTCGGTGAATAGTACTCTCTAAGGCAGATGTGAGTATGGGTATGTGCACAAATAACTCCTATTAGTATCATTAGCTAAGTTTAGAATCTGTATAGCTTCACAAATCACTCTATTTCAAGCCGGACTTGACGTATCCTCAATTTTTTTCAAGATGACTCACGAGGTAAGAGTATCCTACATATATACTTTGATTAAAAGTGTAGGAGAGCTAAGTATGTGGCTTAGAGATATGACCGACACCGTTTGATTCAGCATTATATGAAAAATGTCAAGCCTGGGTGCCGTGAGGATCGTGTGGACCATATGTGGTCCCAAATTCTTCAGTTCTATTTCCCGCTCGCAAATGGAAGCTTCGGAATAGAAAGAGAAACATATGCCTCTGAAGCAGGGCGGGGCCGGGTAGACCTTATCGTCACAAAGCTTCGCAGATGTACATTGATCAAGCCCCTATTCCTCGAAGCAAAACGCCCCCCTCCTGAAAACAAGCAAATTTCCCAACACATGTGGGATCAGGCTCGAGACGAACTTCAAGCCAACATTGACAAGTGGACAGATCGACCAGCAAACATGGCTGTATTTGGCATTGTTGCAATTGGCCTGTATGTCAAATTCTATGTCGTCCCCCAGCACAGAACAAGACTCGAACCTCTCAACGGCAACGATCCTTCCTTCTCTATCTCAACCAAAAGTGAAACCGTTGGTGAAGCTCTCTTGTACATCAGGGCCCAGATCGGTTAGATCAAATACGAAATATCGCAATCCCCGGTTGAATGTATGCAGATCGCCTCATACTGTCTTAGCGTGCTTTGTCATCGAAATTGTTGAGGAAATTATAGGTGGTTGCTCTAGCGTTGCAGTTTGATAATTAATTTGAGACAGAAATTTAATGGAGTTAAAGGCGCTTTTTTATCTTAGACAGCTCAGTAGGCCTGGCAGGGTAATCATAACCATGATAAAGGGGACTAAGCCTAACTTTAGTATGCCAAAACAAACTGTGTATCTTGGAGGGAGAGAGAGAGCCTGGGCAAATTAGACGAAATGGATTGGAAGATGCGCGACGTTTTATAATCGTGACGGATCGAGTAATTGTACTGATCGTAGTTGTTGGGCGTTGAGGCCGGACACCCTAGTAGTGAGTGGAGAACCCCTATAGCCCCAAGACTAATATTATTACCTACGTGGATTTGGGGCTGACCGCTGTACTACTAGCGATGCTTTAGCACTGTCTTTACTGCTCTATCGTCTTGACCTGATAAGGTTTGAATATTATGATTCGTTGGATCTGAGAATTTAGGTCTCGGGGCATGTTGGCCACCTGAAATCAGTGGGAAAGTAGTAAGGAATGCCAAAATACTGATACTACGGGCGTCTTATCTAGTAAATGTCTAGAATTGCTAGTGGAACCACCGGACCTAATAATATTGCCGACGGCGTAGGGGTATGGGGCGGCGTAGTGCGCATATATACGTAGTAAAGCAGGAATAAGTGCGTTCAGCGTCCGCCTTAGGTAGACTGGTCGAAGAGGGTGCAAGCAGGCAATAGAGTGATAGTGTATGAGGCAATGCAACCTGCACGTTGCAGGAAACGTAAGAAGCTAGGGTACACTTGCACGGCGCGAGGACGCCGCCTCCGCAAAGAACTCCGAAAAGCGGGACACAGTTGTTGATTGAGCTAACTAGGTGTAGAGGTTGAGATTCTAGGTAAATAAGCGAGATATGTCGCAGCAATCTGGGTTAGGTAGGCCTAAACCGACACGTTCAGATCTCGATTAAGGAAGGGGTTGGTAAACTCGAATTCAAATTGGTAGGCTGTGTACATAGAATCCCCTTAGACTAGTTAGATCAATACCAATTTGTTCACGATATCATAAAATTCTCCATTGCAGTAGACTTGGCCCTTGAACTGCGGGCGACAGTGACGTTTTCTTTATAGTGATCATCGTGACCCAATATTTGCATGCTGATATTTTAGAATCATCTGTTAATACCGATTTTAAGTGGCTCGGTTTAAGTTTACAACCTCATGACCCGAAGAACCTTTGTTCGCAAGGGAAAGTCGATGTCATCATGACTACTACAAGCTCGGCTTCATTAGTCCAAATCGATCATACGGACGGATTCTCACATACATCAATGGCCGGAGACTTCATTAGTCCGGATATATTTCATATGTTCAGCTGTTGCACTGCCAGATACCTCGAATCTCCTTACAAACATTCAAACACATCCAACGTACTACTAGTCACCCTCAACATTCGACCTGAAAGCCGAAAATGTTAGGTTACTTCAGTTGGTGTCTATCCTGTGGATGTGCTATTGGCGGAGAACGTTATGTTCCTCCCCCTGACCCTGACGGGGACTGGATGAAATATTACCGAGCGCGTGAGTGTGATTTTCCAAGGGATTTGTGATAATACAATTCAAACTTGCGGAACAGTATACCTGAGCGCCGATGGTGCGAAATTGAGTGAGATATGTTTTAGCCAATTTGATTGGGCAGATGAAGAGGAATGGGGACCATTTGAAGGAAATCTGCAAAGTTCTGAAGAGATGCTTGGCCCTTGGTACGCAATGGCCAGTTCGAAGCCTTCCAAAGCACACATATTTCATGAGTGCTGCTGGACTCTTCTCAGTCAATTTTTCGACCACGATGTGGACCTTGATAAGCTGTTTGAGGTCTGTAAGAATGTTTCTCCCTCAGCCAGAAGTATCTATCGTGAGTAGCTACCCATTCAAGATACCCGAAATGATTTGAACTTAACAGTATATAAATTAAAAACAAAGTAACTGTTTCCGAGCGACATACTTTCCCTTTGAAGCGACCTGAAATTCAGGGCCTTCTAGCAAAGAACCGTCGTAGGTTCCCAAGGATACTCAAGAAGAGTAAAGGAAATCGCTATTTGGCTCTTAACACCGACTGCTTCCGACATCTTCCTTTAGAGATAAGGACTGAAATAGCGGTCAATCTCTCTACATCCGAATTTTTGACCCTAAGACTGTCATCCCGATCAATGGGGGAGGTCTTTGGTGATCAAACTTTTTGGAAGTCACGATTCATACCCTCCGGAGACCGTGGATTTCTCACTTCTCTTTTAGAAGCATGCCCTATTGGTAATGAAAACGAAAAAAATCAAGGTCGTTACGACAGAGACTGGAGATCAATTTATCGATGCACCGCGAAGATAGGTCGGAAAGACGGACATCTCTTTGAATTCCGACAACAGTGGCAGAATAACCGATGGTTAAAGGAGAGATACACAATGACCAATACTATTCAGGAAATAGAATCCTACAACAAGTTGCTGAGTGAGATGTCTTGGAAAGGCTTCTCTATACGCCCCAGCTGCGACAGAGCCGAACACCAAGGAACAAGAGTGGATCTATGCAGATATTGCGGAATGGAGCATATTCCACTGAAACAGGCTGTTCCATTAAGTGACACCGTCGTCAGTATAGAGGTTTATCTTCTACGTGAAGGAAGTGAGACATATATCACTGGTCTTGGCCTAGTGGAGGGGGGGACAGGGAACCAAAGATTGATTCTTGGATATCGCATACCAGATCAATATATGGTGATTGATCTCGATGGCAAGAGGCTTATGGGGCTGAATGTGATGACAAGGACTTATGGAATTTGCACGATACAGCCAATATTTGAAGATGGATTGGGAAGATGCGCGGGTGATTTAGATATGTATAACACTAGCTGCAAAGAGCTCACCACGGACACAGGTGTCAAAGCATTTTCGGGACATTTTGATGTAAGTTTACTCACACTTGTATGTTTTGTCAAGTAGCTAAGACTTATTCAGTATTGCAAGATGACTCAATTTTCGATAGCTTAAAGGAATGGAAAATGCGGTGGGCAGATCGTCTCCGCTTCTTACCGGAGTCTCTACAGGGCTCAAATATTGCTTAATCCAAATTTGATAATCTTTATCCTCTATTCTTGAAAAGACTAGTAGAAACATAGCTTTTAATAATAATTACTAGTATAGATATTACATTTACTATAGTTCAAACCTACTTGTAACTTGAAGTTGATATATTACCAGGAAAAGTAATATTTAGCGAAACCCGAACCATGCAGTCGTGATAGCAACAACAATCCGTGCAGTGGTCTTCAGGGCGTTCAGCGGAAGGGCTGAACAGACTGAAGGATAAAGCGGCAAGGGCACTAAATCCAACGAGAAAAAACATCCAAAAGTCGAGCAAAAAGAAAAACATACAACAGCAGGGATTCGCATGTGGTCACCCACCATACTACTAACCTGCCGGCGTGTGGCTTAAGTACGGCTGAGCGGACGGGAAGCCCTGTTCTCCACACCCTATGGTCGTATGTACTATCCAGTAAGTAGATTAGAGTTATAATCTGTACCGCGATGTATCGATAGAGCTGTTGCGGAAAACGATGGTAAATATAAATCAAATCTCCACGTTCCGTGGCAGTATATAATAGCCAGCGAATAAGTCAGGGTTCTAAAACTTAAGATAGAGGGATAAGCAGAATATGTCTATACACAGATTAAATCAATTCTCCATGTCCCACGGTTGTATCTACTCTGCAATAACTGATTGACATAAGTAGTCGATTAAGACTTGTATTTCCTCCCAAGAGCGGATGCAAGGCTCTGTTCTATTCTTAATGTTCTAGTAACGAAGTATAATTCAGGAATTAAGAAGACTAGAAAGCCGCAAAAAGAAAGGAAAGTAGCATTGATTTGTTATCAGCTGAAGGTAAGCATGAATCGTTCACCCTGATTAGCCACTCTGATTAGGAACCTTGCAGCCTTGCTCAGCGTCCACGTCTTCACTGCTTAAGTGGGAACCTAGTAGTCTGGAGGGTATCAAACGGGTCTCCAGGAGGCCACTGTACCTCGTTAGTAAAGATATCTTTCATGCAGGCCTGAGATATTCTAGTTTCTCAAAACCCCCGTGACGAGCACTGAGAGTGTTGATCGCTCCTACAGGAGCTTGGTTGCTTGCCAGCTGTTTCTTTTTCACTTTGTTGTAGGCTCTCATGATGTCTGGATCGTAGAGAGCTGGGACAATGATCAAGGTACCCAGTGCAACAGAAACACCAACTGATTGATATGTTAGAAATATATTTTGGGGAGATGCTTGAACTCACAATCACATATGATGGGAAATATGGATTCTGACTCGGATAATAGAAATCGGACTTGTTTGCACATGAGCCGCTGCACACATATTCTGACACGCGTACAGCTGTGACCTATGCAACGGTTATCTATGCATGTAGTCAAAAATTCATATTATTTGCAATTATTTGACATCTTAAGAGCTCCTCTTGGGCACAGATTGATAATCGAAGCCTAGCAGGGAGGTCGGGTTTGATTGACTGGCTAAATCTTTTAAATTCTTTCCATTCGACCTTTCCATGTGTCGCTCAATAATCATATCTCGTCTCGAATCTTACCATATTCAGGCAGAGCCCATTTCCTCATCCATTCTGACTCAAGGATTAGCTTGGTAGTAGGGCGGTCATTTGGTCTGAAGGAAAGCATTGGAACGAAGAGAGACCTTCATGGTGCCTGGGCTCGTCCACGCTATCCTGGGACCGATCATCCCAGGATCGATAAATTTCGCGGTTTATTGGCTTGCCATCTTCGGTGAATTTTGGTCGTCGTGCTTCCCACCTCCTCCACCATTCGAGTGGTAGAATCCCAAGAGTATCGACATGCTCACAGGTCATATAATCTTCCGTTGCGAAAAAGCTTTCAAATAATGGTCGTTGAGCCATGATATTCCATATTGTACAAGCAAGAGTCCAGATATCTGACGAGAAAGACAAAGGTTCATCTAGTTCAAACCGCACTTCGGGAGGGCGGATACCAAGGGCCGTGCATGATTGGTATTTCTGTTCGTTCAAGGGGGAAAAAGCCTCACCAAATTTGTAAGCAAGATTCTGGCTTCTGAGAGAGTTATTTTTTTCACTCGCTTTCGCCAACCATATAGGTACAATCCCGTGGGTTGGGACTCCAGGCGGAAGCGGTGTGCTATCGAAACGGACAATTGGTTCTTTTTCCGGTGTTCCATATTTCTCGTATAATTTTTCGGGTGAAAGCAGATCTAAACTAGATGAAGCCTTCAGAAGGACGTTGCCAAGATGACGATCTCCATGAACAATCCCTTGAGAGTGTGCATAATCCACAGCCAGAACGAGTTGTGCGGCCAATGATCGAGCGAAAGTCCGCGCCGAGGAGCCGCGGTCATTCACTGGCTGACAAACATTTAATACATGGAGATGGATGCTGAAAAACATTTGCACGTCTCATTGGAATTCCATTATCAATAAAAGGACTATGCTTTTAAAATGGTTACATAAGTGACTGTATTCAAATACAATACAGCTGTATCTTGCCATTTTTTTCTTGCTTCAAAGCGTCATAGTATTGCTTTCGCGGCGACAAAAAGCAAACTACAACAGACTCGAAAGGCAGGCAAATATACACAGGAAACCCGACGGGCCATCACATATCTTTTGCCTTACGTGCTTCTTGAGGTCAACATATGCTACTGTTGATACAATATCAAGTCATTCAGTACGGCAGGTACCGTCATACACTCTGCAGGTCATTGACCTGGCTTTCGATCTTGAGGGTCAGCAGTCCCTACATAACTTGAATGGAAAGAACGCCTCATTATATACAAGCCCTGTAGAGATTTACATGATGGGGATCGTCCAGGATGAGAGAAAGGTGGATCAGAGGCATGTGGAATCAAAAAGTACGCGCAGGTACAGAAAGCCTTTGATCAGATTGTGCCGTCCAGTGCCTTTCGGCATAGTGGTATATATCGTCACTCAAGCATGGATAATCATAGTCCTGGCTCTGTATGTATATACATCTAGAGCTTGAAAAGAACGAGATGGTAGAAGGGAGGAAAGATAAGAAGGTCATTCATTTCATGGAGAATAATCTCTACCTCGAGTTCATGTATCATGTACAGTGTCACTAATACAGAAAGACACACTTAGTAGTGGATCCACAGATAGATATACATACGATGAAATACTATATTCTGCCCACAATGAAGTTGGCTGCTGCTGTCTATCCTAAAAGACACTGATTCAAAGCGTACCATTCTCTTATCTTATCGTTTTCGCTTCCATATTTTATCATTGGCCAAAGTTTCACTGCAATGTTTCCGAGGAAACCCAGATTAGTCTAAAACCGGCAATAATGAAGGCGTAGCTTTTTTTTAGTGACATATCATCCACAGGACATATCCCTAAGCCGTTACATAGCTGGTACATACGACCATAGGGTGTGGAGAACAGGGCTTCCCGTCCGCTCAGCCGTACTTAAGCCACACGCCGGCAGGTTAGTAGTATGGTGGGTGACCACATGCGAATCCCTGCTGTTGTATGTTTTTATATCCTATTCTTTCTTTCTTTTTTTTGGATTTGTTGGGTTTAGTCTTCAGTCTGTTCAGCCCTTCCGCTGAACGCCCTGAAGACCCCTGCAATGTTGCGTTCCTCCGGTCTACAGCTGACAGTTGGACTAGATATATTGTTGCCATCACGATGCATGGTCTGGGTTTCGTTCTCTTGCAGTGCCAACCGTTAATGCCTTCCATACCAGAAGACAGAGAAATACCGTTTGAAACCCTAACCACATGATACGCTAAGCTTCTAATGACTACTTCTGTAATTAAGATTTTCGTTCCACGATTACATTGTAGTGAGGATGAGTACAAAACTGTATAGTAGTGTAAGCAGTACTGTTATATGGATCATCGCAAAGCCGCGGGCGTCAAAAAAGGTGGTTGCTAAGCTGCAACATCCATGCTCTAGCTTCGTCATAGCGGCAACAGAATGCAAACTCCCATTTTCCAATTTTGTCCTTGAGGCTGGAAAAAAAGGATGGGTTTCGGCTGGTTGTTGCGTGCTGCACTTGATCTTGGTGGTCAAGCTCGGGTCAATTTATTTATTGGAAGGTGTAAACTTCACCACATTCAGGGCCAAGTGACTGTTCCATGTAGGAAGCCAGCCTTAGCGCCGCTTAATCACCTGATGGTGAAGCTAAGGACGTATGCCCCTCCTTAAGCTGAGATTCAGGTGATGTCCTTTCGCATGAATACAGACAACACATCGTCATGGCATCGATATCGTTCCCGGCCAACAACCTTGGGATCCAAGTCGGAGATAACCGTGGCTCAATTACAGCAGAGTTTCATCTGCCTCCAGGTAAGTTGGAGGAACGGAAGAAGCTAAAAGTCACGACTAATTGCGTGTCCCATCTTAACAAGTGCGACCGGAAACTCCTCCAAGCCCTCTATCGACTGTCCCATTCCCGCGCGATTCAGATTTTATCAGTCGCGACATCCTATTCCATCAAATCCACGAGAAAAGTTCAGTGCCAGGGTCGAGAATAGCGCTAGTTGGCCTCGGTGGTGTCGGGTGAGTTTAGAGCGACCAGTATATGGCTCATTGCTTACACCTCAGAGAAAATCTCAGCTTGTCATCGAATACTCCTATCATGTCCGATCAGAATTGCCAGAAACATGGGTTTTATGGGTCCACGCGACTAATGTAGCTCGGTTCGAGGAAAGTTTCCGAGATATAGCCGACCAGGTTAAAATTCCTGGGCGCCAGGATCCACAAGCCAATATATTCAAGCTTGTTGAAAGTTGGCTTCGGGATAAAAGCAGAGACAAATGGCTCTTGATCCTTGATAATCTAGATAACGATCAACTTCTTTACCCGTTTTCTGTGTCAGACAAGGAAGATCTGACAAGCACCCGCTCAACAAAACCACTCCTAGAATATATTCCTAGAAGTCAACATGGCTCTACCATTATTACAAGTCGAGCCAGGCAGATTGCGTTAAAATTAGTTGATTATAAAGATCTTATTGAAGTTGAATCGATGCAAAGGTCTGAGGCGCTAGGGCTTCTCCAAAGAAAACTTGAAACCCCCGGGGAAAGCGGAGAGAATCAACAGCTAGTGAAGGAGCTCGAGTTTATGCCGCTCGCAATTGTCCAGGCCGCTAGCTATATTCGAAGTCGTGCGCCTCGTTATTCGGTATTGCGGTATCTACGAGAATTCCAAAAGAGTGACCGCAAAGCAACAAAGCTTCTGAAAACCGAAGTAGGTCATTTCTACCGGGACTGGGAGGCAAAGAATTCGATTTTAGTGACGTGGCAAATATCATTCGATTATATACGTGAACGAAGGCCATCTGCAGTGGAGTTGCTTTCTCTTATGAGCTTTTTCGACCGGCAAGGTATACCAGAAAAGCTTATCCGAAATCATCCCGAGGACAATTCTGGTGATGGGGAGTCATCTGAATCTGATATAGCGCCCGATTTTGAAGATGATATCATGATGCTTAGAGATTTTTCATTTATAACTATCAGTGAGACCAACAGTTACTTTACGATGCATCGACTCGTGCAACTAACTATGCGTGTGTGGTTAAAGTCTCATGGCGAACTAAATCAATGGAGGGAGAAATTTATTAGCACTTTGTTTAGAGCATTTCCCAACGGTCAATACGAATACTGGGAGAATTGCCGGTCGCTTTTTCCTCATGTTAAATCAGCAATATCGCAGCGTCCAGAATCACCTGAATGCCGACGACAATGGGCTACTCTACTTTATAGAGGCGCATATTATGCGTGGCAAAGCGGTAATATCGCTGATATAAGAGAAATGGCTTCAGGATCAAGAAACCAGAGAGAAGTCTTGTTGGGTGAAAATCATGAAGAAGTGCTTGATAGCACAAACTTGCTGGCAACAGGATATTGGTTTGAGGGTCAATGGGACGAGGCCGAGCGGCTTTTCGTACAGGCCATAGAGATAAATAAAAAAACGCTCGGTGAGGACCATCCCTCTATGTTAACAAGCCTGGGCAACTTGGCATCGATATATCGCAATCAGGGTAGGTGGAAGGAAGCTGAGCAGCTCGATGTGCAGGTGATAAGGAAAAGCAAAATATTATTTAGCAAGGGTCATATTTCTACACTGACCAGCATGGGTAACTTGGCATCAACATATCGCAACCAGGGTCGGTGGAAGGAGGCTGAACAGCTTGATATACAGGTGGTAGAGATTAGTAAGACGAACCTTGGCAAGGATCATCCTATTACGCTAGCGAGTATAGCCAATCTATCATCGACGTACTCGCACCAGGGTCGATGGGAAGAGGCCGAGCACCTCGCCGTACATATAATGGAAACTCGCAAGATAAAGCTTGGCGAGGCTCATCCCTCCACATTAACAAGTATGGCCAATCTGGCATTGATGTATTCCAACCAGGGCCGGTGGAAAGAGGCTACTCAGCTCACTGCGCAGGTAATACAGACTCGCAAGTTGAAACTCGGCGAAGACCACCCCTCCACACTGACGAGTATAGCCAACCTGGCATTGATATTTGCCAGCCAGGGTCAGTGGAAGAAGGCTGAGCAGCTTCAGTTATACATTATGGAGACTCGCAAGACTAAATTTGGCGAGGATCATCCCGACACACTTATAGGTATGGCCAACTTAGTATTAATATTTGCCAACCAAGGCCGGTGGGAAGAGGCCGAGCAGCTGCAGGTTCAGGCAATGGAGACAAGCAAGACAGTATTCGGGGAGAACCATCCTAATACACTGGCCAGCATAGGAAACCTAGCGTCAATGTATATCAAGCTAGGCCGGTGGGAGGAGGCTGAGCAGCTACAGGTACAGGCGATGGAGGCAAACAAGACGGAGCTCGGAGAGGACCATCCCGACACACTGACCAGCATGGGTAACCTGGCGTCAACGTTTTGGACCCAAGGCCGGTGGGAAGATGCTGAGAACCTCGAAATGCAGGTGATGACGACTCGCAAGACGAAGCTCGGCGAATATCATCCTGAAACGCTGAGTAGTATGTCTAATCTCGCTCTTACCTGGAAATCCTTATCTCGCGATGCCGAAGCTATGAATCTGCTACGAGATTGTTTAAAAAAACAGAAACGAAAGCTGGGCCTGAATCATCCAAGTACTTTATCTAATTCAGCAACATTGTTGGAATGGGAAATGGAGGGCCTAGCTAAGTATGGCTAGCAACTTCAAAAGCTAATTGTTCAGTTATGGCATGTTTATCTAGCAGTCTCTGCACTACATAAATCAGTCCCTTGATGGCGGTAGGGGAGGGGATAACCTTGGTTCAAGCCTTCAAATAAATAATTTTCGAGAACTACGTATGTACAATTTGGTAGAAACATTTAGTAAGTTCAGACGTTTCTCATGGCAAAATGAATCCTCAAACAGATTAGCGTCTTGAAGGTTTTTGAAGGCTCGAATGGGTTTGTAATATGGTTATACTCTACGGGTACTGTGAGTGTCACGATCCCGGTATGGGAACACCGATCTAGCGGTATGAATCATGAGGATTGTCGTTGTTCACCCAAATATGGTCGCATATTCAGGTAACATGGAAACTATTGCTAGCCTCTAGTTCAGAGCCAGTCTTCTTCTAGCCCAAGAGACGTGATCTCTATTATTCAAGACTACCCATGGGGGCTGCCGCTGCCAGTCCCTTAAAAAAGAAGATCAGTGTCATGCTTTGAAGCTAAGCTAAGCTAAATTCGCCACATTTTGAGGCTCCCAATAGCACTAATACTTGATAATATATTCGTGTGGTGTCATAGATTCCGGATGATGCCAAAACAGGTTATGAGTCAAAGGGCTTCGATTCAGCCAAGAGGAATCGATCAAGTATTTGCCTCTCCTGCCTGTATCCTACGTACTATTCAAAAGGCCCAGATAGGTCTTTTTCTCTTTTAATTGCAAGAAATCTCGTATTATAAACAAAGTGCTACTCAAAAAAGGTCTCCTCATGAGGGGGAAATTGACTCCCGCACCTCTTTATAAGCGATACCATTGAGCCACAACCAAAGATCACACTAACATGCGCATTTGCAGGGCACAGGACGATTTCGAGGTAAAGTCTCGGCGATATCTCGGCAAGTGCCGTTCCTGCATCGTTCATAAGCCAGCTTTCCTGATTTGGTAATACTAGTATTCCACTCACCACTCCCCATTTCTAAACCATGTCACACCGCCGAATAGTGGACTTTCCGAATTTATTTTCATCCACACTAACTACGACAGTGCACAACTGATTTGTGGGGAGGTGTTAGGTATGTTGTGTTTTGAGAATCGAAAAGACGCAGATATTTCGGCTGATCCTTAGGCCAACAGTGGTTGGAGCGGCTGTACCGTGTGGACACAACTTGGCAATTCTCAAAACTATAAAATGTTATCCCTGTCGTTCAAATTTAGTAGAGAACCTTCATCTCATTCCCAACGAGGGTTTCCGCAAAAATGAATAAAACAACACCTGTTCATGTCAATGGCCTTGCTCTGTCCTCTACAGAATACACGCATCCTACCACAATACTCTCAGATTTAAAGCAGCGTCTCAAAGCTATTAAACACAAATGGGGACCTCTTATGGCAGCTAAGGAGCATTTGGACGACGAGTACAACTTTCCTCCTGGCAGATATGCCGGCCAGGACGACTCGAAGTTATATATTACGACAATGGTGAGTGCCCACAGCTAAAGAGTTGGCTTTGTTCTCTGAATTAACGATGATCCACGAATATCTAGAAATCTATGTCTTGAATGGGATATCACTTAGCCCATTAATAATAGTTGATATGGTGCCATCGCAGTTAATGGATATCAGAATTTTATATCTTAGGACAAGGCTAAGCCGCACTGTAACTTAACATGTATCTCCACGCTCTTATGTCCACACATAATTGATTAGCGCTCGGTGACCAAGCAGAACGGGCAACTATCACTAGTCTACCAATGCATATCTTACACTAAACCGTGTTTCATTGGAGCCCCCATGTGGTTATTTTAGATCCTATCATCTCAGCCATCAGAAGCGTAGCGGATCCTGCTGGTAAAGCAGCCTTTCTTAATGCTTGAATTGTTCCGTGACGAAAAATATTAGGATGCGGCACCACAGGCTGTCACAGCTCGACTTTGATGGCAAAAGTTGTAAAGTCTGATTTATGAACATAATTTCATCTTATCGATGCCTTGAAACTGTATTATAATTTGCTAGAAACAACGCAAGAGTCGTCATTGACGCCATAAAGTTCTGTATCTTTGCATGGGAAACAGTTTAATCTCTAGGCTATTGTTGGTGTTTTTGCAATATCTAGTGAAATGGAATCTCACCTTGGTGCCACATATAAAGTCTGAGTCATTGATAGCGCAATGAGGGACCACAGAATTGAAGGAGGCATCTGTAACCCTGAGATTGCATACCTCATACACCCGCGGCTTTGAGACAACGTTGTCTTGGACGATTCTCTCCAGAGGCTGTGATGCGTTGCAAGGGCCTACAAAATATATTAGTGTTATGGTGAGCAAGTTTCAGGGGCAAGCCTCTTGCGATATTGAGCCTGACTTTGGACCATCGCGGCCGCTAACGTGTCTTCATATGGATTGGACTGCATGTTTGACGGGTACCCACAAGTAGAGGCCGATGTGGCTTCACAACTGTACGGATGGTCTTGACTCAGCATGAATGGCTTTGACTCTCCATTTTGTAGTCCATATAGCCTTTCTCGGGAATAGAGCAGAGTAAGCGAAACGGTTTGGCATGTTCCTTAGCAGCCATCTTCCGTTCCTTTCGTTTCCTCCAGTGCTCTCGCATGGCATGTTTGCGGGATTCGGATTCATTTCCGTTGACAAAAAAGAAACGTGGTTTTTTCGTCGTGGAGCTGGCGGTTGGTAGGAAGTCTGTCATATCGGCAGGCATCGTATCATTGGTATTTTGGCGTTGCTGTTTTCTTAAGGTCAATAAAACATCGTGTATGGTAAAAGTAAGACATACTTGGACAGGGTAGACAAAGATATAAAGTAAGGTAAGCAGCGAGAGTTGAAGGTGAATCGAACAGGTGTAGAAAAGGTTTCCTTCTACTGCGGACCCCAACCCCTATTGGGCTTCGATAATAGTCTGACAATATGTCGTCCGCAATTTTTAGTGCCTTGGTGATATTTCTGTTGCAAATGCCTAAGGAGTGGCTTACTCTATGAGTGTGGTGTGGCGAATTCTACCAGTAGATATTTTCTGCACCTCGACCACTAAAATCGATCTCGGATCATATTCCAAGGCTCTGGTGATTACTCGGCTTAGTTAAAATCCCAGTAGGTGCTTATAAATATAGGTCTCTCTTTCATAGAAGAAGGAGGAACGTCAGGGCGTATTGATTGGTCGGATCAGACTTCAATACTTTCTACTCGCCCTCCAGACGAAAGTCCCACCTTCACTACTTTTCAAAGGGGTGGTGCAGAGAATAGCTAGAACTCAATTCAGAGTCCTTTATGAGTCAGGCGTCCCACTTGGTTCGAGGTTGATAGTTCTTACGCTGGAAATAATGATTGAAAAGCCGCGGAAGGTGCAGGCATTACAGCTTCCCCTCATGAGGGGAAGAAATCTCGGCCACTTCCCCCACAACATACTTCTCGCAGTATTTTCGCTCGAAATTCGGTGCATGACACATCTCCTTTCGCCGGATATGATGTTGAATTTGTATCTGCTGGTCGGCAGGGCCTTGTCTGTTCTACCTCGTCTACTTACTCGGTTATAATTCAAAGAAAGATTCAATATTTTCATTGGGGGATTGTACGAGTCTATACATATAGCAAGAGCTTCAAGTCAATTTCCAATCAAACTGCTAGTTTTTACAGACACCTCGGCTTTTATTTTCGATTGTCTGTCTTTATTCCTGGTCTGCGCTATCCTCAATGTAAATATATTCTATTGCGCCTCGAGTAGTCCGGGTGTTCTATAACTCGTCGGAATTTCTCCGTACCTACTGCCCTAGTAGCCTTTGTCATATAAGCATGAGTGTGCACTGCTGTTTGGCTACCTTTTATTTTACTTCAACCTTACCTTGATCTTATTTTACCGTCACTTTGTTATATATAACATCCTTTTTTTCAATTTATCTTTTATATATATATAGCTCCCTCAACATCTTTTCGTTCTAGATGAGGCTTCTCAGCATATAACCCAGGCATAGCCTATCGGCAATCATGGCGGAAAGGCAAATATTTACGGCACCTTGGCATTACGGCATAGATTCATAGTAGATCCATATCAAGTAGATGGGCAGAATCAAATGTCGGTAAAAGCGGAGAGAATCTTAATGGTATTATTGTTCTATTCATCCTTCTAGACTTCCTACTTCATGATTCCCAAGGTACTTATAGCTAAATAATCATTGGGGCGCCTCTGAGCCTTACTCTCAGATGTTTATAGAAAATCACATCTTAAGTACAATGCAAGGACCACCGGCGTATTGCAATATCGGTGCATAATTCTTTACTTGGAACGGAAAGCAGGCCCTTGAATGATCGGTCGTGTCATTATATGTACCAAGGTAATCTTCAGTACAGGCCTGAACATGGAAAATCACTATTTTTATGATGATACTTAGTTGCTAAGCCTTTATATAGTCACGTTGTCTCACGTCGCCACGGTATCCTGCACATTCACAGATGAGAAGGCGAGACCGATTTCAACGACGACGGCCTGGCTGAACAACTAGACTCTGCCGCGAGCCCTATGACACCTATCGGCAATATTAGACAGGAGAGCCTTTTGGCAGGTGCCTCGACTTACCACAGGAAGGACGAGGTCCTGCATTGCCCGTTCTTTTAGATTCTGCGTCATGGCCCTTACCCAAATCATCTGTACCAGCGTGAATGACTAAGGTGCGCTGACCAGCTCTGTTAGAGTCATATTATTGTCCAGCGTAAAATATATCTTACACCAAGCACACTTTCCGGCCCAATTAACCTGACGAGGTTATCTTTCATTGTCCCCTTGGAGTTGCCAGCAGCGTCGGTCTTGAAGTTTCCTAAGTCACCGACATGGCGTTCGAAGTCACCTGGTCCACCATGGGCTCTACCGAAGGGATTGACTGTTTCAGTGTTAGAGATAGAACCAGTTCGAAGACAAAGTGTAACAAACAATGGGGCCCGGCAGATGTACAGCCATTGGTGTTGTCGCCAAACTCATGGATATGAAATCCACGCTCGGCATTGGCATCATTTCCTGTAAGATGCCAGGAAATAGTGGTAGAAGATTTTTCATCGATTTGCTCAAAGCTTACTACCCCGGTGATTTTCGAGTCACCCCGAACAAAAGCAACTGTGCAAGATTAGCCGGTGATCCTGAACTCTCTTCGGCTCGTTTAGTGGTGATGTGGGTTCCAGGAATGCCCAAGAAAACCAGATTGTACATTTGCAACAACTGAGCAGAGCTGAAGACATCGCGAGAGAAAAACTCTTACCGCCTCGTACCATCTCTGGTTCCCAGATGTTTCAAGAATGAAATGTTTCTCGTGGTGGGAGGAGCAAGGACGGAGGGGAGTGGATACGTGAGCTCAAATCTGAAAGGCCGAGAAAAAGGCAGTCCTTAACCTTAGACATATGATTGTTTTTAAATCTAGACAGCCCGCAATTTCGTTCCATCTGGCGCTCTGATATAGTCCAAGGCGGTCTAGACCTTCGCAAACAACAAATAGTGTGGTAATCCACCACTCGGACTCAGCTCGGAGTCAGGACGGATGGCCCGCCTATTTCTTATCACATGCAATTGACTACAGAGCGATCATGCAGCAGTGGTGAACAATCAATCAGTCCATCATGATATTTCTCTGTGATAACCTATGTTACTTGTATATTTCATGAAAGTAATTCAGTGGCTAGATAATGCGAATACGATGAGCCCTTTGGTTCGAATTACATACCTTCCGCATGACAGCGGAATCTAGGTGGTACAATGCATTTCCACCCCAAGGACGAAAACGAACTGACTTTCAACGTAGCGTACATATAGTTATGAGTAGTGTGGGCTTACTGAGAAGCTTTTAGATGTAATTTACTTTATGATATTCACATGACAACATGGCTCATTACTGAATGAAGCAAGTTTGATTGGCTGTAATCTGGTACCAGTCTGTTCTTATTGTGAAAAAAGGGTTTGCTTGATGTTAAGTTATCTATGCTTTAGGTGAAACGAAAAGTCTTTTTTGCATTAGGAACAGTAAAAAGCTCAAATAGATCTATATTCAAAACCCGAAAACCTACAACGAGATGGCGATAGAAGCTGCGAGGCTCTATGGGGCTGTGCCAGCGAATAGAACAATCGGATTGGTCTGTGAAAGATATTCAATGGCTTTCATCTCGAGCCCATGGACCCAATTCATAGCTTGCTGGAGACAAAGTAAGGAATATTCTTTGCCGCATAGAGATCCTTGTGGTCTGACTTGATGATGTCCGCGCCCTAGAAGATGAATTAGTTTCCTGTTATAATTGAGCAAGATTGATTTGATCACTCACTTTCTCGCCAATCATATATACGGAGTTCTGGATACGGCAGTCTGGAATCACCGGGATAACGCTAGCATCCATAACGCGGAGATTGCGCACCCCATGAACTCGGAGTTTGGAGTCGACGACACCTTGATGGATGCTCTTGGAGAGTCGCGCCGTACCACAGGGGTCTGTGAATTATGTTAGTACGGTTGCAAGTCTTGATGCGGGCTGATCTTACGGAATCCGGTCTGGCTTCGGTCCAAAACAGCCTTGTTCATGTCATCGTCGGAATGGAGGGGCATCTTCCAGGGATATTCCCCAACGACAATATCCTTGAACCCAGCACCGTTGGTCAGGACATCGTATGTCCAGCGAACACCCTCGCGCATGGCCAGAATATCCAAATCGTTGGCAAAGAAGTTGAGATTGATGTTCGGCTGTACCAGGGCATTGGAACTGTTCAAGGTAACTTCACCCTCGGACAGGGGCCGGAGCAGGTCGACAATGACGGTCATATAGCTACCCTTCTCGGGTAAGGGGTAGTGCCATTGGAAAGCAGTACTGAAGAGGCCGACAAAATCAAGCTCGAAGTGCGGCTGACCCGCAGGTCCAAAGGGATCCAGTCCACCATTCGCAGCCTTAGCCTCACGGTAGGCTGGATATTTCTCCAGTCGTTCATCAATGCGAGGGAATCCTACCAGCTCCAAAAAGCCGGAGCTGGCAGGACCAGTCTTGTCACGCTGGTAGGTTGCCAGGGCTTTGTCATTCAGAGGACCGGGGCGGAGAATGTGATCATCCAGGCTATATCCATCCTTGATCTGAAGCACAAAAGGCACAATGGGATGGTCCAGGAGATGCTGGCCGACGTGAGGGGAGTCCACGATTGGATTGATCCCATGCTTAGCTAGTTCCGTGGCAGGCCCGATACCGCTCAACATCAGAAGCTTAGGCGTCTCAAATACACCTTGAGACACAATCACTTCCCGGCTAGCATAAACACTGATCTCAGTGTTGGAAGTTTCGCTGACCACAGTAACGCCGGAGCAAATCCTGCTGGCCGGGTCGATAATCAGCTGCTTGGACTGAACTCCATAAAGGATCGTTACATTGGGCTTATTTTTCAAATACAAAAAACTGCCCTGACGCTCACCGCGGTGGATGGTATCCACACAATGCGTAAGACCTTTCATTTCACCAGAGAAGATATCTTCGGTCAGAGGTTCACCCTTAGAGACCCAAGCTTGAGTAAGGGCATCGCGGAACGGTTGCATCTCTGGCACCAAGTCGGCATGGGAGATCTGCACAGGACCTCCGGTTCCAATCTTGCTGAGTTCGGCCGGATACAGCTTTTCGTCGTCATGATAAGTGGCACACTTTCGAAGGTAGTCCACGCAGCTGTCCCAGTTCCAGTCGCGGCCACCAAAGTCCTCCCAATCGTCAAATGTGGGCTTCGAACCTGGGATCCAGGTGAAGTAATTGGCACAGGTACTTCCACCAAGGGCCTTTCCGCGGGTGTTGGGTTTCTCAATGCGCTCGTAATCATCGCGCTTGATCATAGTAGTCTTGTAGGCCCAGTCGTATTTGCTTCCACGAAGAGTAAATGCCTTCGATGGCGTGGTGATCTGTTCGATTTGGTCCGGGTTCGGGATACCGGCTTCAACAACCAGAACGCGGACGTCGGGGTTTTCAGCCAGGCGACCAGCAACGGCATTGCCAGCAGTGCCACCACCGACGACGATGAAGTCGTACTCGGAGCCGTTGGAAACAGTTGCCATGATTTAGATCTGTCTTAGAGAAGAAGAAAAAAGAGGAATAGAAGTTGAGCTTAACTCAATGTCTTTCAGACCTGACGTGCAAACATGCCATTAGTGAGCCAAGCCAGTGAGCTTTATACGATTAGATCTTCATAGCTGCCGAATTCCGAGTGAGGACATGGTGAGGTCCAGTCCTCAGAATGGTAGTACTACCCATTACGGTCAGTTGGTGGCTCCATTTATTTACACCCCCCGAAAACGCGTTCCTGTAAACTTCATTGTCATTGCGCAGGCATCAAATGGAATGGCAGTAGAAATATTTTGACCCCGCGTGAGGGGAAGTGGTTCCCCGCACGTCATATAAGCAATGCTGGCACTTTTCGTTCAGCTTGTTCTGTGCGGGTAAGATGCCGAGTCCGGCGAATACTCGGTGGTTTATCGGCTCGGCTCACACTAGCCATGAATATCGGCCCGCCGTTAAGCTTTTTATTCGCTTTACAATGGGCCGATTTCTATTTGCCCGCAAGCTGTCACCGTATACCTTCCATCTGTTCTACCCCTCACATCATAGTATACTCGATTGCACCCCCGAAGAATGGCCCTAGTTCTTTGTCATCGACATGGTTTTTATGTGCCGTCAATTGCTCTTATAAAGGCCATACCGCCGCTGCCATAGATTCAGCATCACAGCACGTGTATTTGGTACCCCAGAACAAGAGATCGCCATGCCAAAGCCTACATTCACGCTGGCAGAAGGTATGTGACTTCAATGCCCAACACAATAAACTCCCGCTAATAATTTGGAAGGCCAGCCAATTGCAAACCCATCGGTAAGCACTACGTTGCCTACTTTAGGCGGCGGAGGCATCACAACCTTGGGTGATACGCTCCTTATTGAGACGCTCTCACACTTCAACCGTGAGCGTATTCCTGAAAGGTCAGGGGACAGTCCGCCCTTGTAGCACATCCAGAGCTAACACTAAGCAGAGTTGTTCATGCCAAAGCTGCTGGTGCGTGGGGAGAGTTCGAAGTCACCAATGATATATCCTCCATCACGTCGGCCAAGTTCCTGAATGGCGTGGGCAAGAAGACTCCGGTGCTTTTTCGTCTAAGCACTACAGGTGGTGAAAAGGGCAGCGCAGACACAGTCCGGGATGTGCGAGGGTTCTCTGTCAAATTCTTTACGGAGGAAGGCAATCACGACATTGTAGGGAACCACATTGTGAGTCTCCGTTCCTTGATGTCTTCCTTTTCCTTTTTTAATCCAATGCAAGCCGGTGTTTTTCGTGCGCGATCCGATTCGATTCCCTTCCCTCAACAGAAGTCACAAAAGGCACCCCGCCACGAACCGACCGGATTGGACTATGGTGAGTGTGGTTCAATCTCTCTTCTTGTTGGTGAAGCTAATCATTTCATTCAGTTCTGGGACTTCCATGCCAATCAGCCAGAGAGTGTCCACGCGTTGATGCACTTGTTCGGCTCCCGCGGTATTCCTGATTCGATTCGGAGAGTGACCGGGTTTGGGGTGCATACCTTCAAATTGGTGGCAGCGGATGGTAGGCCCCGGTACTGCAAATTCCACTTCCGGCCGACTCAGAGCATTACCCATTTCTCTGGACAACAGGCCACCCGAATGGCTGGAGTGAATGCCGACTTCCATACCCAGGACCTGTGGGATGCCATCACTCGCAAACAGTTTCCAGCCTGGAAGCTTTATGTGCAGGTGATGGAGCCCGAGCAGGCTGAGACGTATGGTCGTGCTCTTTTTGACATCACGAAGGTCTGGCCCCACAAGGATTTTCCTTTGATTGAGGTTGGCCAGATGACTCTGAACAAAAATGTAGGATCGCCTTTTGACGGAAGGCCAATGAGCGCATGCTGACGAGAACCTAGCCAGATAATTATTTTGCCGAGATCGAACAGGCCGCCTTTTCACCTTCCAACATGGTCCCCGGGATTGCCATGACACCTGATCCTAGTAGGTGCATACTAAAGTGTCACGATCGACAAAGCACTAACCTTTCCGCCCTTTAGTGTTGCAAGCGCGCATGTTTGCTTACCCTGACGCTCAGCGATACCGCTTGGGAGTAAACTACACACAACTCCCTCCAAACCGCGCCATTTGCCCTGTTTACGCGCCCTTTGAGCGTGATGGCATGGGCACTGTAACCCGAAACTATGGTGGTGACCCAAATTATGTGCGTAGTACTCTGAGCCCAGGCATTCCCAGCCAGGTGGTCTCAGATGTGCGACATACCGAGCGCATCGAACATAATGCTATCCTCACCCAGAATGAGATTGTGGTTGATGACGATGATTACGTCCAGCCACGGGAGCTATGGAACAGAGTCTTTGATGAGGCCGAGAAGAGACAGTGGGTGGCAAATATCTCCGAGACCTTGGAGGACATCCCTGCAGAGCTGAAGGAAGCCGTCATGGGCATGTTCAGCGAGGTTGACCCCCGTATTGGGCAAATGATAGGCGCTAAGACTAAGAGTAATTCGCGTCTTTGATAATTTCAATGATCTGTTCAGATGTACGGTTATGAAATTGGGGAGACTTACTTTGTGATCTGATGGATTATTCCAGTCGCAGTCTTACCAAACCCGGCTTTTTGAACTCCATACTCTTTCTAGAATCTCGCCTCGCTAATACTGCATTGGTCGGCTGCAATACGCTCAAGAAGCTAGAATAAAAAGATAGAATCAATTTTATGTCGTAAGCTCTTTGTCAGAAAGCATGGAACCTATGAATGGAGGTGGAATGTGTAACGGTATTTTTAGAATATGACACTCATATACCATATAGAAAGCGAAGAAATGCTAATTATGGATCATTACGGCCGCCGAAATCTAGAGACGGACAGAACCATTCCAGAAGCCTTTGACGAGCATCCTTCTAGTGATCAAGACAACGTATTCATAGGATATGAGGTTGATAGATGCGCACTTTGGAGCGGTAAGATGTATTCATGTTTCCACAAATATGATGTGCAATGTCTCAACTCGTTGAGGCTGGTCAGCGTTACTTGTAATTCCAGTGAGGCCTCTGGCATGTGGTTCCACTGGCGCATTGCATTTGAGAGCCGGCGCGTATTTGCAAAAGCCGGTTCTAGATGGACTCTAGCCCAATCTCATTACAAATGCTCCCCGAGTCTAGATATGGGAGTATCTCGGCTGAAGCTCGGAAGAGGGCCCTGAATGCGGTAGATGTGTTTGAACCAGACAGGGTGCTTAGCATAGTCGCGTAGAATTGTCTTCGTATCTTATGGATCAATGACTCACAAATACCTGCGATGATGACTATATAATGAAGGACCACAAAGATGTAGGAAGCTGGCTTCGATCGTTGCTTACTTGGTAGGTGCACCGGAATAATAAGGCAAAGTCACAAAGCTGCTTGAGAAAGGTTACCACGAGTTTCTCGTGTTCTACAGAGAAAGTCTTCTAGGTAGGTAATCTCTAATGATTTCCATTGTGTTGATTCAACCGTCATACCATTGCATAGCTAAGCGAGCTTAAATGAACTTAATACATGCCCAGATTAAACTTATCATCCATTTTCCGGTTATTCGAGATGCTTTAATCCAATGCAAAAGCGACGTTTCTACTTTGTGCCTCGTGGAAGGCGCGTGGTGTCTCACCTTAATATCTTGTTCACATTTCTTGGGTCTGCCATTGTGGGTTTTTTTCCAACTCTCACGTAAAATGAATTTTGGGTTGACAGTTTCAGTGTCTGATCGGTATATCCTCGTCTATTCGATCTGTCTTTTCCATTCTGCGTATGAGCGAAATCAAAGAAATTGGTGACACAGCGCTCCTCTTACTCAGATTACCTAGCCAATGAAAGTACAAACTGTAATGAAAAATATACAAAAGGCAGGTCGGATAATTAGAGCTTCTAGAAAAGCATAAATAAAAAGTAAGGGTCATCGATTTCTGTCTAGAAAGGGCTGCTAATAGATACAGTAGTCGTCTCATAGGAAGCGCCAATATTCTAATGCTTGAGCTCCTCGGCCCGTTGATACTGAGCTTAAGCCTTCATGAAATAATTTACATTTGTTTAATTAGCTATTGAGTTAGCTATTTCTTTCGTTCTAGGTAATTAGAGGCCAAGACAAAGGGTTCAACAAATAGCGCAGTTGTATGGGGCAGTTGTGCTTTGTCATCACTAGATAACATTGTACAAAATTTTGGCTCACTATTTGAAGCACAAATAGTCAATTAACCAACAGACTATGTGATTGCCCATTCCATCATTTTCATATCGCTACCGTCAATAAAAACCGACGCAGAATAAGTGAGACAACTTCCATCGGTATGAAAGACCAGGACAACATCCAAGAACCGTCTCATCCTGCCATGACCCTCTTTTACTTCAAGATGCGCCTGAAAGCCTTTCAGAAGAAGTGGGAACCCCTATTACGGAGCAAAAATCATTTTAAAGGGAGTAAACCATCTCTTCAGGCCAATATGCTGGCTATAAAGTTACAAATTTGGCTCAATAATGTCGAGTGTCTCATGGCGTTCATAGTTGTCCTAGGGCTTTTCCTAATGGAGATTCAGGTTCAGGGAGACTAGCTCCTTGGAATTTTGATTGCTCACTTAAAAGATACAAAATGGCCTTGCCTCATGGACGTAAATTCTGTATGTTACAATGAAGGTGCTGGTAATTTATGGAGGGTGCCATTGACTTTGGCGATTAAGCTGCAGGTCTCCTCCCGGAATTCGACAAACGTGGTCGTTTAGTAAAATTGAGGGTTTAAATGAATTAAAAAGCGACAATGCAAAGGTATGGGACTTTGAGTTTTCTTGGTGATAGAATAGTTCTCTCGCTCAATTTATACTTCAAAGAAAACGGTTCCATACGCCTGACACACTGTTCTAGTACTGTACGGCTATGGAAATTCCTTGTTCACTGACCAGGACTTACGGTGAATTTGAATTGCTTGCCTAAGCCATAAAATTAACTAGTTAGTTGAGGCAGATATTTGGCCAGGTTTGTATCTACTTTAGATAGGTTTTCACACCAATATTTTTCAGCATTTGACACGGTCAGGCATGATCAGATTGGTGCAAAATATAGTATTAGGTTACATCACAAGCACAAACGTCAATAAGTACCCTTTGTTAGCAATATGACCTCTAAGTAAAGCAGATTTAACTCAAGAAATCCTGTATATGAATTTTTGGCGGAGCCGATAGTCTTGGGATATTTATTCAAAAGATTTCTCATTGGTCCAAGTCTTCTGAGTCTTCAAATCCAGACTGATATGATCAAACTGATATGAAGACCTGATGTGAATAAAGCAGGACCTAGGTCACAGAAATCATGAGTAACTGCCAATGAATATGTATATGTGAGGTTACGTATATCCATATCTATCCGTCACCAACCCCCCGGCGGTTCTACAGACGAGATCACAGAATTTGAAATCTCGGTTTATAGGGTCGGGGCCTATCGAAGAGTGAAATGGCGAAACGCACCCCTGGAAGCCATACAACACGGAGTGTTTATCTGACACTTGGTCTTCAGCTCCATCATCTTCGTTGCTCAGAGACTGCAGTTTTTCGCCACTGAAACCATATACCAATCAAGCTGCTAATGAAACCGGTCATGCCAACAAGCCCGTCATTGATGTTGACAAGTTTGAGTTCGGAAATGGGTATGATTAAATCGCATACGGTCGCGGTTAGTTGAACACTTGTGTTAGAGCGTTCCCTTCATAGAGTTAGCTCGATGAACTGAGAATATCGGCTATCCATTAGAAACGAACCTGTTGATTCTCCTCGCCTCGATAGCTCCATCTCCCTCTTTACGGTTCACAGTCTTCTCCCTTTGTTGCAATTTCCACAGTGAGTAGATACTAGCCACCGCATTGCAGGTTAACCCAGTCATCCAAGCATGATAGGCAAGCCTCTGGAGACTCTTGGTAACGACCATCTTTCGCACTCCAATAATATCCACGAGGGTGATGGTGTCGAGAGCAAGATAACTACCATAGCCGAGATGACCAACGACAGTAAGGTAACGGAGAACAGGGTCCATGGGACTCTTCCTTTTCAGGACACTGCAAGCAGCATTGAACTTTTCGACGAAACTCCCAACTCGTAGGATTTTGCGAGTCATTTTGAATTCCCTCTTTATCACTTCAAATGGACGTATGGTAGAGTGCGGCTTCTTTGTACGGTAAAGGTACCAGCAGCAAAACCGGGAGAAGTATTGCAAGGTACGTAAAATCTTGTCACGACCAGCTGTACATTAGAGCAGTTAGCTTGGTAGATCTTCAACTACGCAAGGCTTTGTTTGTAAAGACATTTGAATCTGGCGAAAAATGGCGTAGATAACAATGATACACACATGAACGATGTCATAGCATGGTACGAAAACTAAATAAGAAATTCACGTACCAGTTGTCGCGATAAATCGCAAGAAGTGTGCCAATAAAGAGTGGCTGGGTGACACGTTTGGACTCATATTGCTCTAGATGACTTTTTGCCGATAGCCTGCTCTCTGAAGGCGATATTTAATCGGTTCCGAATGAATATGAGGAATCCATGGGAAGTTATAAGCTCGTCAGTAACAGGTGAGATAGTAAAGACGCAAAGTTCGGCGATTGCTCGGCGGCCGGGTAAAATTCGATGTTCTTTTCGCCATTAACAATGGATCGAGGTAGAATACCTCGCCATATGCCGCCATTTCCGTTTTCTTCCCTTGCGCTATTATAAATCCAATCTGCCAAATGTCAATCTACCGCACGATAAGTATCTCTTGATTGGTTGCCAGCAAAACGGTTAGATTGACTACCGCTTTCATAACATCGCGTTGCCAGCTTCGAAAAGTCAATATGTTCAAGAAGATCTACCCTCCCTGATACATATCGAATGGACACCCGTGAGGGCATGTAGAACTCAATCCACGCCAAAAACCGCCGATCACCTTCACCATAATATGTGCAGAAGGGTACATATGGCGTGTGACCGATGCCGCACGCAGAAACCCAAAGTACGTATTCAGTGAGAACCAGATAAATAAGCAATCACCACGCTGCCATCTCAGCTGGCTTCTGTCAAGTATGATGGGGGTAGGCCTTGTTCCCGGTGCCGGACGAAAAAGGCTATGTGCGTCTTTCGGCATTGACATAAAACACATCACAACACATGCCCCAGGGAGTCCGTTAGCACTTTTCTCAGAAGCTGACATATTACCACCTAGCTAACACCAATATGGCCAACAGATCTGTGCCGCAACAGAAATGGCTCTACCGATCAGCCACCACCGGCGACTGCTGGCCAGGTGATCAGGCAATACTCAAGCTTAATAGTCAGCAATTGATAGACGACCTATTCTCCAGGTTAAGCGCCCTCTCACGAGGCCTAGAGACCCCAGCCCAGCTATACAGCGCCATAATGGCAAAAATACCGTCAGGACTTTCCCACGTCGCTCTTAAGTCTTTCCAATCCCCGGTCATTCCTTCACCGTTCTTAGCCAGCTCCTCCTTTTAAACCAAAACACTTCATTTTTACGCTCTATGACTACTTCGGATCCCCTAGTGGGTAACATTTGGGAGCCTCCTAGTCTTCTCGATGTCGGGCAGGTAGTGGAAGGCTTCATCAATCCTTTGGCGCTCCAGTGAATTGACGATAGCGACAAGAGGGGTTTGACCCAGATCGATGAGCACAGCAAGATAACTGGTGACAAAAAATCGCTTCTCGGGAGACCCAGACATCCTATTGTTGGAATTGAGTGCCTACATTGTGACGAACTATATTCCATCCTCGATGGACCTAAGCTCAGTAGAAGAGCTGTTGATATGACGTCTGTCGGTGTCGAGGCTCAGATCTGTTGAACAAACGAACCCAAGCCATATATGGTGTTTCTCAATTGATTTGAGTTCTAGGGAATTTGGCTGATAAATTATTCAATTTAGACGCAATGATACACTACGTCCTTTAAAATGGAACATGGATTGGGCTATAGTCATACGACTACACTCATTGGAGCACTGAGCTCCACCTCGAAAGAGCTATCAAGCAAAAACCTAAATCACGGTAATCAACATCATACCAATGTACTGATTACGGCAAGCTATCAAAGTCAAATAGAGCTATCGCAAGAGTCATGACCGAGATGCAGCTCCTCTCTGGTTGGGCAAATGCCACTACTGGATCCGGACTGTGGCGCAGAACTGCGGACCCACTGCCGTATTGTTCCGTTTCCCTTCAATTCGGCTCCACTATAGCTTCCTATTTCCACGCAAGGATCAAGAAGAAAGTCAACCAATTCGACTATTCTCACTATTCCTAGCCACTATTCCCTTCCATGACCCCAACATTAAAGTGCTAGTGATGTATTCGGAATTCCAAGCCGGTCAATGGGCACCTTTTGAATATTGTATCCCTCCTGGATTAGAAGCGAAAATAAACCAATGTATGAAAATAAATGCTCTGTTTGTCAATGAATCTTCAACATAGTTATAGCTTGATTCAGGCCGGGGAATGACTAACTACGAACCATGGGTTCTCTCCAACACCGGTTTCATAGACACGAATCCGCAAACACTACACAAGTTTAGTTTCCATGAGGTCAATGTGTTATGCATATATACATTTAGTTGACGTATTTGAAATAGTCATATTCTATAAGCTCAAAAGCGGAGGGTGGGCATCTGCTGGGATCTTCCCAACTTCTTCGCTGTGCATATACGTTTGTCAGTTCTTTGACTTACCTTCACCTTATTCTCCACCCCTCAAATCAGTTAATCTGACCTCGTAAAGCATTGCAGGCCGATTAAAACCATAACTTCCAGATTATTCAGAATTATTTTCGTCTTTGTTTCCAATTTTGATGAAGTAGGTCATACCTGGGGAATCGAATCCCTTTTTCCACAAGATTTGCTCCAGTATCACCGTGTCACAAATATCCATGATAATTGACTAGCGAAATCAGTAGAGACGGCTTCACCATGAAATCCAACATGCGAATTACAGCGCTACAGAAACAACAGCACAATATGATCCAACAATGTATGCACTTCCTAAGGTTGGAGTATTATCGCTACGAAGTCACATTTGGGTTGTATGTCATGACTGCCACCGAAAAAATCGTCGCCAATACCTTCGTTATCACCAGCCTGTTACTACTGTGTTGGGCATTATGGCTTTATTTCCCGTCTTTGATTTTTCGGAAATCCATCCACTTCGTATGGTTACTTACAGGTCATGAGGGAGGGAGGAAGAATGCCGATGCAGGTTTTCTTCCGAGGCTTGAATCGATTACGCCGGCTAATAGCTGAAATTCATTTTCATACATTTTAAATATAAGAAAATTAGGACTGACCAAGAAGTGCACTCTCCAAACCACTTGCAGAGGTTGCGTTTGTAAGGTATTTCTGATTATAACGGCTCAAATATACAAGACATATTCAACCCTCCCATTCTAAACACAGTGATGGTGGCTGCTCTCGTCATGAACATAGTCTGATTCACTGTTACGATTTCTTGGCCACTGAATGGATTAATCCATCATTCTTTTCAAAAGGGTCATTTGCGGCCCAGTCTTTCGTTTCTCTCATCCATGAGCTCGTAAGCAGGTTGGTACTTCCCTTGGCAGTATTGCTCCGATTCCACGCTATCACTTCTATTCCTAGCTTTAGCCGAGCCAAATTGTTCCTTCAACAGCTTGGGGTTAGGTTGTGTATCTGATGTTCCTCCAAGGCTTGTATATCCCTCATTATAGAGACTGCAATAATCTAGGCCCAGGTGACGGATAAATGCCCAGATCTCAGTGTAAGTCCAGTCGATCACAGGATGAATACGAACGAAATCCGGCCAACCTTTGTCTGTCTTGTTGAAATGCGACAAATTTTCACCATGAGGATCACATCGGCGAGTTCCCACTAATATAGCCCGAATGTCGGGTTGTTCCGCTAGGTAATCTTCGAAAACATCTCGCATTGTCATGTTCGAAGACCCAATAGTGATTTTCGTGAGAGAAAGGCCGTACGTCTTAGCAGAACTCATAACAAAATCTTCAACAGCTGGAAATTGATCGGTTGGGCAAACATATACAGCTGAAACTCTCTTCATTTCAGTGTCAAATACTGCTTCCGGGAGTTCATTCGTCCCAAGACTCAGACTTGCCCTTTCGTTCCATTGTTGACTTTGGCGGCGACCAAGTTCACCCAGGAACAGTACCAAAAGTACAAGGCAATCCTTACCCCCGTTGTAAGAAATTGCAAGCTCCGAAATTTCGTACTTGTGAAGAGCTGCGGACAAAACATCTAGGGAAATTGCTGTCTGTCGTTGTACGGAGCCGAGTAGTGAGTCAGAGGCATGTGGCTCGTCAAGGAATGACTGGATCCGTGCGTGTATCTGCGATATCATGATTGGAAGTGGAGAATGAAAATCGTATAGTTTAATTCACGAAAGTACGCATTGACGGACTGTTTGTAAAGGAGTATGAAGCGAACAGGAGAGCCGTAAAAATTACCTCACATGAGACTCGGATTCACAGCAAGAGAAAGTGAAGTTAACTACTAATATCGTCAGTAGAGGGGTTTCTATCGGTCAATAGAAGTTCCGATAATAAGATGCTAGTTTCATTAGTCAACTAATGAATTTACGAAAAGAGTAGTCCTCAGAAAGGCAGGCCCAATCTGAATTTGGTAGATCTACGCAATCCAATATTCTTATACCAGAGTTCTCCATATTCATCCATTTATGGTCTAGTGCTTGATTGGTTTTTCTATGTGGGTACCGGTCACCACCTACTTTGGTACGATCACGGGGGAATGAAAGGTCAGCGGATCTTTTGGAATGTTCTGTGGGTATTAAGCGTAAGTGTCTTTCATGCATGGAGGAGATGATTGGATCAATAGTATTCCCAGATACGCCAACACCTCGATACAGCGGACATCTCCGGCCCAGCCGGCTCACTTTCGCGTTAACTAACCAATGATGGATCGAAAATGTAACGCCGGAGCGGACAGTGATATCTTACCGAACTTATTGGAATGTCCAAGTCCGGATAGATATACCACCAAAAATGGATATTTCTTGCCCTGGACTGTCAAGGAAGATTGGAAATATGGCCAAATTCATGGGCACAATGGCTGAGCATCTCAAATTTCAAAGTGTGGAGTTTTCCAAAAATGTGTATAAATCTTCAGGATTTGATCTTTGTTTTAACGCGCCTGGATGTCGCCTTGCGTTTGCACTTCTTATCTCGAGAGAAATAGAAAATTTGTGGTAAAAAGAGCTGGTTGTACCTGTGACAAGATGTCTACACCCTTTTCGACAAATCAATTTGATTCAATTGCCGAGGTAATCGGTGCTATTAGTAAGTTTCCCTCTTGCTAAATAAGTGTTTCTTACGCGCGTTTCTCTGAAAGACACGCAGACTTCGAGGCCAATCCGTATAAAAGCTGATACGTGTTCATGCAGAGAATGGAGACTTCGTCATTGTCCTCGATGATCAAGACCGAGAAAACGAAGGCGATCTGATCATCGCCGCGGAGTCCATCACGCCTGCTCAAATGGCCTTTCTTGTCCGATTTACCAGGTGAGAGAAGACCCTAAGGCCAAACACTACTCCACGCCACCCAAGAAGGAGATCGTGCTAGGCAAGATGCGACTGATGCTTTCAAATTGTCTGGCCGTGTATCGATTATATCTCATAATGGTATTCAGTGGTTTGATATGTGCTCCCATTACCCCAAGCCTTGCGTCACGTCTCGGCCTGCCTCAAATGGTCACCCAGAATTCCGACCCAAAGGGAACAGCTTATACAATTACGATCGACTCAAGCGCCGACTCTATCACAACAGGTATCTCAGCCGAAGACCGCGCTCTGACATGCCGCACCCTAGCCTCCCCCAGCGCCTTTGTGGACTCCTTCAGGAGGCCAAGCCACATTATTCCGCTAGTATCTCGACCTGGTGGCGTGCGCCAGCGTAAGGGTCACACTGAAGCTGCGGTGGACTTGTGCCGACTTGCTGGAAAAGCTCCCGTCGGCGTTATAGCAGAGCTGGTTGAAGACGGAGAGATTGTTGAGGGGGTTCCGGAGGTAAGTGGGAATAATGGAATGATGCGTCGCGATGGATGCTTGGGATTTGCAAGAAGATGGGGAATTAAGATTTGCACAATTGAGGATCTGGTGATATACTTGGTAGGGCCGAGGGAACCGTAAATACAAGACAATAAGCATCCGTCTATTGAATGTTGTAGAATGTACAGCACTGTGTTTTGGAAAAATATATATATATAAAAACAAGTACTGTACAGTCCAACCCAAATGTTAAAGCTGGGCATGGAACGAAAGAGAGATGAAAATGATCCCGAATGAATTCTTTCTAAATTCCCCAGAACAAAATGCATAGTCGTGATCAGTAATGGTTACATTACTAGGTAGTGAAACGGGATAGGATGCTCGAGGCAGCACGGTCGGTACGTGCAGGTCGAATGGGGCAGAAGGATGAGGGTAGACAACACCCCAACTAGGGCTAACTGCTAGCACTCTCTCGAATAGACTGGAACTCGTGTAGTTGACTCTGTGTGTGATGCTAAAGATGCTATCTAAATGAATGTATATACGCTCCCTTCCAAATTAGGCCAATTTCCTTACATAATCCCTATACTGGATGGCAGGCCGATACTCCCCACTACAGTAGCTAGGCTCTCGCAGCCGACCTCCTACGTGCTCAGGCCGTGGGACAATGAAATACAACACGGAACTTGATAGTCTGATGTATTACGTTGAGTGGTGTGTTATAAGTAAATAGGTCTGTCTATTATTTATTCAGAACTTGAATCAACATTATCCTTCCAAAACACAACAGCAAAGATTTCCCCACATATAGTCTTACTATCAGCTAATAGTTCCCTGATCATACTAGTATCGCGAAATGAATATTAAACATTGTTATGACTTCATAAATCAATCTTGATGAACATAAGGAGAACCCAAGTGTAACTCTGAGAGCTGCAAAAAAGACATGTTGTTGAACACGAGATTTAATTCTCTCCCAAGGTCCGTGATCAGCCACCTCGCCCACAGTCCCATGGCAATAATTAAGTAATCAGACCACCGATGAAGTCACAGCAGGATATTCGTTATTCTGAGCTTCTTCTGGTGCCATTACAGGCTCAATGTTATTGTTATGTTCGCTGGAGCTGTGGATTTTCTCTTGTGGGTGGTCTCTTCCATGATCCTTTCTTTCTTTCCACAGTGAAAGAGCTTCAATAAAGAGCGCGAAGAAAGTGAAGATACTATAAAAGGAACGATAAGCACGCATAGTAGATAAAATACCAGGTATACTCACAAAGTGAGAAACACAAAAGCCTCAAGGGCCCATTTTTTGGAGCATACAACCCCAGGTGGAGCATAAAGATGACAGTCATTTTGATTATAATTGACCGCGGCGAAGATGAAAGCCGTAATCCACCTGACAAGCGTGAGCTCAAGCCGATCCCAAAATACTGGAAACTTATTATACTCACAAATATGAAAATATCACATCGATGAATAACACAAAGTCTTTGAAAGGGTTGTTGCTCAGAAAGGGTGCCACGAAAGCAGGTAGGAACGCAACGACAGAAACAACGGCCTGATAGTCTTTTGAGTTAAAATGTGCATCTTATTTTTTGGACTTCTTTCACTTACCACTACCTCAAGATAGACGATGAAAAGTCCTCGAGGCCCTTTATTGATGAGGTAGGAATTGATCCCAAGAACAACTACTGAGCTGAGCCACTGGATGACTCGATTAGATAAGAGGAAGAAGCGGATTTGGCCGTCGGTCAGGAAAGGTATGTAAGTAGCCATTTTCAGATACATATGCTTGAACAGCAACGGTTTCGTTCAGAAGTTCATGGACTGATAGTGTCCTTTTATAAGACAAAGATATCCGATGCCTAATATCCTGTTAAAACTCTCCCGAGGAAATGTAGGTGTCATGAATGAATTTGAAACATCTAAACTTCTCTAATAACCAAGGATGAATATATTATTACATCGCCACATTCGAAATTGTAAAAAACTATGAGCTCCGTCTTTTCGTTGGCCACACTCAAAAACTGTGAGAGCCTCCTAAGCGATGTTTGTTTTGTAATTTCGGATATAGTCATTGGATACAAGTGTTGGATGTGGTCTTTGAAGCATTCAATAAAATTTAATGCCCAAGGTCAATTAGCTTTGCTTATCTACCGGATCGCTCAATATCTGACTCCTGTCTAGACAGAGTCATTGATATGAGCTAAATTGCTGACTGTGCGGGTAGTATTAATGAAGCTAATCACTCAAGTTCCAAATATCGGAGAAGCTAGGCTCTGGTCCAAAATACTAAACTCGGGATTCGAAGACTTAGAAAAGAGACAAATACTGGCTTAAAGAAGGATTTTGCCATCTTCCTGTGACTCTACTCCAAGGATTTTTCCACTGGAGAGACTTCCCAACACCCCATTCAAATTGTAATTGCATCTAGTCATCTGAAAACCCGCACACACATGTATGGGATCTCCCTTGGGTTCAAATAGGCTCGCCGTTTCGAGTAACACTTTTAGTCCAATCATGGTGGGTTCTTCATAACCTTATTATATCAAGGTACGTGATCCCCACAAATGTAAAGACGGACATACTTCCAAGTGTCCGAAAGCGAAAATGCCCCCGCACCCTGTCCGCAATCTATGCCGAACTTAAGATAACGTTACTGCTCGTCGTCCACGCTCCGAAATGGAAATACCTCCGCAGCTGCGCAATTGGTAGAATAAAGACGATATTAGGAGGTCTAATGAGCACATTCCTTGAACATGTAAGGTATTGCCCTCCGTCATTGTCAATGGTTGTGACATAGTCATGATGAATATCGTCCTGTGGAAGCATATTCTTTGACAGCTTCTTTTTCTTCGACCGTGGCATGTGTGCATTATTTAGTTTTCCGCACCTGAGAGAAACTCCAAGTTCTGCTTTCCACGGGGATCAGGATCTTGTGGCTTTTCTTCTCCTTCTGAGTTGCAGAGTTATTCTCAAATGCCTCACTTGTTAGCACACTACATGGCCTTGCTCTCCATATACTAAGCGAACGAGTTCCGAGCCTGCCTTGGACCACTGTTTTCCCTTCATCCTATAAACTCGTTAAAATCTCTCTCTCGGTATTGTGACTGGGAAAAACTCATAATTGTAAAAGGATGTTCGTAACACACGTATTAGATTCTCGAAGATTCCTTTCCTAGGCCAGTCTTAAATTGAAGTAGTTCTTAGTTGCAGAAGCGGGACATTTTATTTAGGACAAAAGAGATCGCTTTGAAGCTAGCTACGCCCTTTCTTTGTTTCCTCAACATTAGTTTCACGATATTCCTCCGTTGGAAACGTGGTGATTATGTAGTTCACCAGAAGTCCTTTTCCGGTTGACCCAAAGGTCCGCGACTTCTAAAAGCATTCCAAAGAAGGTAAAAGCACTGTGTTGAACAGATCAGCGTCTTCATTCGCAAGGGGGAATTGGTTTCATACAATGCGATAAAAATAAAAGCCTCATTGGCTTTTTTCAGGCTGCAGCCAATGCCGGAAGGACTGTTGAGAATGCAATCGTGCCAGTTATAATCCTGGGCGGCAAATATGAACGCAGTTATCCAACTATTTGTACTTTGTAAGATTTTGCAATCGGGAAGCTTGGGAGTAGATTTCTCACAGGTAAGATAATATTGTATTTATCGCCAGTACCAGAGTATCGAAAGCGATGGGCATGAACGGGGATATCAACGCTGGGACGAATAAAACGGTCGAGACAGCGGCCTAGATTCTGATGAGACCAGTAGCCTTTGCACTTGATAGAGTGTAATCCACTAACAATGACTTCTTGATAAACCAAGTGCTCATTGACTGGCGCATTGTGAATAAGGTAAGAGGTTATACCGAGAACAATTATCGAACTCGCCCATTGTATGAATCCAGTGACGATCTCCAAGATCCAAACAATCTCTTTACCAAGCATAAATGAGCATTGTCCCATCTTTTTATGGCGAATCAGAAAGTTTTATGCGATGATAGAAGTGAATATAGCAGATGGAGGGTTGTGGTGTATATAAGTAGATATGCCCGGAAATAGGAAAATCATCTATTCCATAAAGCCCATAGTGACCATGAAACTGGAAGCCAAAGTTTAGAAACTATTGATTAGGGGGACCTGCTGACGGTTGGCAAACGCAAAGAGAAACCCAGTAAGGTGTAACCTATCAAATTCACCGTCTTGATACTAAACATGAGGTCCATGAATGGTTTTTTAAGGGTCAGTAATAGCAATGGTAACCGTGAAAGAAGTACTAAATTATCATAAAACTTCAAAGTAAAGATTTTCCAATAAAAAATGATATTTTATGATAATCTGTCTCTGCAGGCAGTCCCGCTAATATTCTGAACACAAAGCACAGAAAACTATGCATGGGAAATAGATAAGAAGCTCAGTAGTTAATCCACGGATTGGATGATTTGAAAATGAAATTAATATCCAGCTCGATTACTCTGCCTTTGAACAGGAAAGTCTGTTCATAATAGACATATACTCGTACCTCATAATTAGAATGCTAAAACCAGCCATACGACTCAGCTAGGCGTTAATCCTTAATAGGGAGACAAGATTGCTAAGAACAAACAAAATGCTGAATACCAAGATATAATCGCCGAGCACTATTCGAAAGGTCAAATACAAAACTAGCATGGCAACACAAAATTTGACCTCGTAAGGAACAGTGCCAAAAAGCCTGGCGGCTTAGTATGAATTAGACAATATCTAGAATGGTTGGCTGACATCAAGAGTGGATCTTATCCGAGCCGGCGTTCGATGCATGCTCATCTGTCATTTTCTCAATACAATCGAGCTCTGTAACCGCACGATCCTGTGAAAGTGAAAAATCTTTGCTCAGTGCGTCATTGATCCGACCTGTAGACTTGGAATATACTTCGACCCTTGGAGAACTTGGAGACGACGCCAAATGAAAAGTTTCGGAAATCTCTCTGTGTACCGTGGGGCGAGGGAAAACCTACACTAACTACCATTACCATGAAGGAATACTCTGCATCATTCAATTCTCGTCTTACACGACTAACCATGGATTGCATATAATGAATTGGGCAAACTTTCTAGTGAAACATCAATCTGTGAGACTGAGATATGAAAATAGGTCGATCTACTTGTTTAAAAAGTTTTGAAATTCACGGATCTCAAATTAGTTCTACTTTGTCACAAAATTCTCCAACACCGACCTGGAACTCTGCTGTCAAATCCCCATCCCAACAGGAGTCTTGAAATTTCCTTGATATATCTCGGCCATTTAGGAGTCGATATGACTGAAGGTTTTCATTACGATGCATTTGTCTTTAGAGTGATGCTAACAACAACTTGCCAGTCACCAAAGATCATCCGCATTGTCGGAAGTCATTCATAAAAAAGGTTTTTCAGCGGCATCGTCACGCTAAAAGCAATCGAGTTCCCGTTAATGAGGCTGAAGAGAACGTGAACCCAGAGCTCAGCAAATTCGAGAAAAAGGTGATTGAAAATGAGGAAAAATTTGAACAATGGAAGAAAAAGAATGGCTGCGGGCCTGAAGTCGGGGGAAAAGCTACTTTTGAATAAACGATGTGAAAGGTGTCCACTGGAAAATATGTCACTCACAGACAAAATGCAGCCATCTCATAACACAACCTTTTCCCTACAAAAGGGAAATGGAAATTAAATAGAACATTTTTGACATCTACTATTTTCCTGGCCTTTTCCCCATAGCCAACGCAGTTCTAAGTCCTAGAACAGACGGTGGATATAGTGGGCTCGGTCATGATATTCCACTGTCACGTTCATATATTATGTCTAAAGGGTTACTAGCCACATTGAGAGAGTTAGCTGTATTGAAGCCTAACATCATCTCACTGTTTTGTTTATTTTTGGCCATCCTTGAGTAGTGAGACCAGAATATTTTTAAATTCACGTACAAAAAAGAGATCTTACAGTGAGCGATGGAAGTTGGTCACTCAGCCTGATTTCAATTAAGCTTATGTTTATGAGGGAAACCAGTCATACTTAGGAAGACGCCAAAGCATGTTTGGCCATCTTTGTCTCACTTCGACTAATCGTGAACGCCGCAATTAAGTGAGAGAACTTGCAATGCGTCAGTCTAAATTTCCAACCTTCTTTGGCTTATGTAGGGTATCGAGGAAGCCATATATTCGAGTCCTGTGCTTCACATGGTAATAGCTGAAAAGGCACGTTACCGGTGGATTTTCTGTGTTTTTTAATAGAACCCTTTCCGGCGAAGAGAACAATCTCAGCGTCAAACTAATTCGTGTTAGCAATCAATATTCCCCTAAGCAAAATGGTACAACCCTACCTCAAGTAGATGGGATATCTGCAGCTGGCGTTCGGAAATATCGAAGTTCATAAAATCTACTGCCTTGAGACCACTGTGCATCGCACATCTTGGTAATGGAACATTCAAATCCATTTCCAGTCGCCAGTAATCCTGAGCGAAAGAGCTTCCCACGCAGTGAATCTCATGATCAACCGATCTTTTAGAGAAGGACGTTTTTGTTTCCCCAGCTAAACAATTTTGTTTGCTTGATTCATTGTCTTTCCTTATTGTGGTGATATCGTAACCAGGTTTCTTTTCAATACGGCATAAACGTTTCGTCAGCCAAGGCTGATGCTGAAAGCCGGTTTCTAGTCTGCGAGATTTTGCAACGGCTTCTGTAACATTTATGCTCACTTTGAGCTCTTGTATGAAGTTTTTGGATCTTGCGCAAATGAAGACCGGAAGGCTACCGTTCAGTGGTGCTGCATTTCGCTCAATTGAAATTGAGATTCTCGTTCCATCGATCCATCTAAACACCAAAGGTGCCGGTGTTTGGTCAAGCAAAGGCACCAAGGATGGGGCTCGCAGAACAGTGATGGGAACACTAAAAGTTGCTCTAGGCAAATTGGATCTCTCATTAATGCATTCTGCAATAAGGAAATAAGACACTTTGAGTTCCTCATAATGGAGAGTGACAGGTAGCTTCGCAAAGACCGGTATTTCGAATTCGATGCTGTATGTTCCGGGATGTAAATAAGTCTCCGGACTCGAGGATTGACCACCGAACTGTATACGTGGCTTCTTAATGAGATCTCGAAAATTCCATTGCGGAGCAGGTTTGATTGTTGAGATCCAGTCGTCGTGGTATTGACATGGCGAGAACCCAGCTTCGTATATACCGGTTTCGGCATCTAGCTTTCGCTCTTCTGCATTTCTAGGCCATATATACTGCCAGCTCTCGCTTATCAACTTAGATTTTCGAATATCTAGAAGAATAAGTAATGGGAGGGAACATTGCCTTCATGAATACCCACATTTTGATTTGCCAAACCTGGATATTCCTTCAAATTTCAAAGATACAAGAGGCGTGATAACGCTTCGAGAAACTTTTAAAGCCAGTTGGCCACGTAAAACGAGAGGCATCTTCTCATCTTGATCCACAAACACGAGAGAATCTATCCATTGGAATGATATAGAATACGGATTTTCCTGGGGAGTCGCTCTGCCCTGTTCGTTATTCAATCGCCACAGTCTAAACATCTCGAGGAGAAACGGAAGTTGTCAGGACTAGGCTTTCGGCGACTTAGCCAAAGAAGCTGAAAAGAAAAGATTCCAACCTTTTAAATGACAACCCTATTAGATAACACAGTAAGCATGATACTCGTTGATTTAACTCTTTCTTTACCGCCAATCGTTTCGAGGAGTGGTATAGTCCTTTCCAAGTGAAATAAGCGCCTCACAGTGACTGAGCGTTGGATCGTTGTTCTGGACGAGTCAAACCTCCTTCGATTTTCTACTTATGATTTGATTTCGTGGTTTGTCCGGGCGAATCACACTCAGCAAACGAACTACTAGCATAGTGGAAGATGGCATAGGAAGGACGTCCAAGAGTTGAAAGCTACCTGGTCTTGAAGATGATTTGCCGAATACTCCTACCGTAAATTGACAGAGAAACAAAGTGACCTTCCCCCACGGCAAGCCACTAAAATATATGTGGTCTCGGATTCTAATGCGGGAAATTTTGACCTCAAAGACATCCCATTAGATAGATTGGTCATACTGTCAGATCTATCCGTGGTTCCAAATCCGGTTGAGTTGATCTCAGACCGGGGTACTAAATGAAGCACCCAAGTCTCGATATTTGATGGTCTGGGCTCAATCGGTGAAATCCAAGTGAAAGATCACGATACTCCGTCTTGAGTTTCTATGGAAATTCAAGATGTAAGAGCGCTGCGAGCCATATTTCTAAATTGGTTGCGCTTGAAAGATCGAAAAAACAAAGCCCCTTCTAGATGTCTCACTTTTTGACTAATTTAGATCACAACACGAATCTGTTTAAGAAACAACTGTGATCTAAGAAGCTGGAACTCATTAGATTTGATGATCCACAATCAGTTAGATACCCCTTATATCCTTACCCCAATCGGGTATCAGCTTTTTTTGATACACTGATATGCCGGAGAGTTTAAGCTCTCCATTAGCTCTCTATTATCCAAGCGCGCCCGTCAGCCAAGAAATTCCCTTCTGCTTCCCATTATTCGATCACTTTACTAGTCTCGTCCCTTGTAGCAATATCTCAAATTTCGTAAGGGGAATTTTTTCAAGTGGCTATCGTCACACTTACTCGCAGAGGTGTCCCGTCGAAATTTCCATGACGTCATCGGCAAAGGCTTCAATATTAGGCTCAATGAAATGTAGAGATTGGTTCAAAAGATCCTTGGACTATTTGGGATGACTCCCGTACGCTCAGATAAACTAGAAAGCTCATATCGATAAACTCAGTACAAATGCTTGGTTTGGGGAGATTCAAACTTTCATGGGATTAATAAGGGCTACAAGGTACTAAGGTCACAGGGAGTAGTATTACACAATATCAGATTCTATATGGCGGAAATAGTCACATTATAAGGGTTTAGATTCTGTGGCCAATCGGCTTGGTAGTCGGAGGTTCCACTGTGTATTTTCAAAGGAGATATCAAAGTGGTTTGAAATGGATGCCGAATAGGCCTTCTATTGCCCGCATGTGATTAAGAAAGCTGGTCTCTGACTGCTCGTTCTTCGTGAAATTAGAGTTCCAGTCGACGTCACTTTGTCAGCTTGTCAGGGCGGTGAGAGCTTTCGCTAATTGAACATATAGCGATGTTCTACATCTCATACTATATTCGTTGCTTTGCCGGGCACTGTCCATGTATTAGATGAAAATCGTTGTATACATGGCCCAGCCATTATCCAAATATTACCCGGAGTGTATCTCAATTTGATATGACTTGTCGTAGATGATAATCCATGATACCCTTGTTATTCCACAGCCGTTTGGGAGATCGATCTCCTACCATAGCTCGGTTCCAACCAAACCATACTTTCGCTCGGCAGCTGCCCATGTATGAAAATATATCATTTTTATTCGTGCGTACATTTTCGATGACGCAGTTCAGAAATATTTAAATTAGCTGGCTATCCTTTCGTCGATATGATATTAGCAAAACTTGCGCGACCATTACAATACTCATGGCAAATGAATGAGTCACGGCAGAGCTGTACGGAATGCAATAGTGAGAGACTGCAAATGGCTATTGCATACGAGTAATCTTCTTCATCCTGATTTAAAAAGTCAGCTCTTCGAATGCATTGCCTTTTCTTGTTTAGTAGGATGATTTGGAAAAATTAACTGGTTCAAATGACAGTGGATTTACATGAGCGGCTCGCGCAGAAAAGCCCAAAATTTGCAGATCACCCGGCAGTCTTTCTTGGCCCCCCCTTGATAATATTCTTCGATCTCGTCCTTCCATGCATAATTTACTACACCTGGTTCGGAAAAAGTTTGGCTTCTTGGAAGTTCGAATGCCAGGCTTACAGAACACTTCGCGAAGTTTGTCCTCTGATGACACCCGAATTTGACCGCCATATTCTCGGATACTCAATCCTTTCCTTCGGAATAGGAGAACTTTACATCTTGATCGTTCGTGTTTACCGCCTCTTGAAACATCCCGCAGAATGTGCTCCTCTCCTCTCTCGTTCTAGGTGGGAACTAGATGCAACTTCATGGGTATACGGTGTCGCGATGATATGTGCATTAGTCCCTTTTCTGGTAGGGAGCACTCGAGAAATCCAGCGTCTCTATCTCTACTCACCAGGTTTTCTTTTTGCGTTCCTCGCAATTTTGATGTTTGTGACGATTCTTCCAATCAAGATTCCCATCGGCATCAATTCCCAAGAAAGACGAACAAGAATTCGACCGTTCATATATTACGCTTGTGAGGACTTTATTTCGGTTGATGGTTTACAAGACCGGGAATTTCGTATACGATATAATTATCGTTACGAAAATTCGAGAGCCTTCAGATCCATGATGTTTATTTTAACTCTTTGGTGGCTCCTTGGGATTATGATCTATCTGGGAGTTTTATCAATAATTATTTGGACTTTGGATTTCCATGTTGCTTTCGGTCTGTCTCTAGGTATTCTTTTCTCATGGATGTTCATTTGGGCTGCATCGTCGTATCTTTACTTTCTATACAGAGTTCGCAAACAAAGAGAATTGCATAATACACATACATGATGGGCTTTTCTTCACACCCGGTTCGAAAATCATACAGAGATTGTAATAAGCCAACTCTTTTATACCGCCCTCCGTAAACTTTTCATGTAGTCGAAAAGCAAATCACAAGGTTTCTCATCCAGGTTTCAGCACTGGCGTCGACGTTTGTATACCATCGGTTCTCATTGCAAGCGAACATTTTGTATTACATTGAGTGAATACCCAATATCTATTGATTCCGATTTGGTTTTATGATATTAGCGACGTTTCATTGCTGAATAAAGCTCGTGACAGATAAAAAAATGAAAATTCGAAAGACCCATCAAACATCATGAGAAGTCAACGCAGGATTGGTTTCATTGGCATGATTGAAGAGTTTGAGATCATACTTATGGTCGAAATTTTGTACTTACTGCAGCCTAAATTGATACCTATCTGTTACAATATGTCCAAAACATGCCCGAGCACTTCTTTCAGTATCGATTGATTGTATGTATTTATGTCATTCATGATTCATGTCCAAATTCAGTTTCACTTCTCATCCTTCAGGACCGCTTTGGAAGATAGCCCTCGAAATCGGGTCATGTTCCACCAGGTTTCTCCAAACGTTCAAAACGGTAGCTCGCTCATCATTACCCGCTTGTAAGGCTTCCCAATTTCCTTCAAGAACCAAGGCACTTTCAACAGGTGATGGGATTTTGAAATTTGCCGATTCAGTCAGCTGAGCGTATAATCCTTGCAGCGGAAGCATTACAGCTCCTGCGACCCCTGGATGACACGTGAATTTAGCAATGAATGGAGGCAATATCTGAGACCGAGACCAGAAACATACCGCTTGTTACCTTGAATATACAAGAGAGTACCCCAGCACCAAGGCCTGGCAATGCTTTCTTCATGCCCCTACGATGAGCATACCGGAAAGGCACCCAGAAGATAGCTGACACCCCATCATAAACTCCGAAACAAAGTCCCTATGGTGATTCATACTCGTGTGAGGATATAAATATGTTATCTCTCATAAAATAAGAATCCTTACCTTACCACCCAATTTGAGTCCGTCACCAACATTTGTGATAGTGGTTTCATAACTTCGAACCGTATCACCCCAATTAAGTGGATAATTATGAAGTGTATGAGTAAAAGCAACACAAGCACGCATCGGCCTTTTTGCGGCGATTTGAAGAAATCTTTGGGTTCCTTTCTTAGCTCTCTCGCGGCTAAAATGGTGAGTATTGGTATCCTGGGATGCGTCATCGATTCCGAGTGTATTTGGTGAAAACGCCCCCAATGCCTTCAGTCCCTGCAATAACTGTATCGCCGAGTAAACAGCAATGCCTATAACTTCGACGATTGCCTCAAAAGTACCATATTCCGAACTGTAATTGCAGACGTAAAGTCTTGCCAACTGTCAACATCACTTTCTCGACATTTTCCTTTGTAGGGAAAAGAAAAACACATACAACTCAATGGACTCCAAATTCAAGATATCATCATCCATCAGCACCGCAGCGGCAAACGCGGAAAGTATAATGTTTGTTTCTTTAACTTTCCAATCTGCAGCACGACGCGGGCAAATCGAACATTGCATCCTGTGACCAGATATTTGCCTGTGGAACGCTTCCATCCCATTTGCGGCGCCATTGTCATTTGCAGCTCGCAGACCAAGTTCGATAGCTTTCTCCAATACTTCAGGAGCCAGTGCAGTTTGTATGGCATGCGCGAGGCGGTCAGCAGACAGGTCCTTTATAAAAATTGGCGCCGGGCCTGCCCCAGCCATTGTCGCCATTTCGGCCCAGAATCGTTGATCACCATAGCAGGGAACAATGACTGACGGTTTTCCTGCTGCTATAGCTGCTGCCGTAGTTCCAGCCCCTCCATGATGTACCACGCACGAAACTCGTTTGAAAATCCAGCCATGGGGGCAATCATCAATGAAAAGCACATTCGAAAGATTCTCACGTATATCTTGTCCCAGATTGGCCCATCCTCGATTGATGACTGCGCTGACTCCTGTTTTCTGGATTGCACAAAGTAAGACTCGAGTTATTTTCTCGGCGTTCTGTAGGATAACAGATCCGAATCCAATATATATTGAGCGAGGAAATCGTTCCAAAAAATCAATCAGATGATGTGGAGGGGTGTAGTTAACTGGTGGCTTTGACAGATAACTGCCGGATATACTTATCAATGGCCCCCAGTCAACTGGCTTTGGTATCAACGAAGGTGACCTTTTCTATCAATGATTTTGCAACAAAAGCCACATTGTTGAACCTAACATACCAGCAGTAGGTGAATGGAATCTTCAGCTTGTGTACAGTCGCGGCTGCAGATAAAATGTGGATTGGTGTCAGGCCAAGTGTTTCAGTCCTGAAAGAGTTAATCATATCTCTGAGACCTAACCACATTATTGTGTCGGTTAGCATGAATGAGAGATAATTTGCAGCATAGGAGTTCATGGAGCAGGTTTGGATGTTAGCGAGCGGATGTGCAAATGTACGTGTCGGCGACCAGGGCATGCTATTCAAAAGGTATCAGCTTAGGTCTAGAATGCACAAGATTGCATACGTAAACATCATGTGGAGTGGAACTCCAAGTTTTTCAGCACAGTGAATATGGGCAAATGAAGGAGGATTCGCAATGATCGCATTGGCAACAAAAGGCTTTTCATGAGTCGCCGGCATGTTGTTGGCCAAGTTGGAGTTATCTCCTGGGATATAACATGACATCCAAAGGTTGTCGAGCATTTCTCTGATTGCTGTTCGATTGGTATTTGTGTTGCTATCACCAGCTTCCTGGAAATGAGGCAAAAGACCAGGGTGTTTGATCATGTAGGTCATCATTTCTTTCGGGTCGCCGCCAATGCTGAAAAATTCCAGGCCTGCATTCTCGACAAAAACCTTGAATGAAGGATGGGTGGCTATCCTAACTCGATGTCCAAATTTGTGAAGTTCTGTCCCTAGTACGACAAAAGGCTGCACATCGCCGCGAGACCCGATGACTTGAATAACAATGTTTAATATTGGAAGGCACTGGGAGACAGTCGTATCCTCTGCGTCTTTGATTTTTTCATGCCTCATTATGTGGCTTAATAAACGTTCAACGGTCTCATCAGCTTTGCCAATGCTGTGGTGAAAGTCGAAATTGATACGCCCATCGTCTATATCCTGAGTCAAAGACTGTATGTATATTCAGACTTCGCTAAAAATCTTACCAGCGACAGCGGCGAGAGCTTGAAACCCCTCCAGATCCAAATGCACGCCATTCAAACATTTCCCAATCTGACGATGCCTTGCAATTTCCATTTCTATGGCATCTGGCTGAAATGGGTTAAGAATATGAAATTGGCTGAGAAAAGTCCAAACATCTTTAATGACATTAGGTGCGGAAAATGTGTTTGTAATGCATAGTTTAGTGTGATGTCATCTATCTCTTAATGGGGCAGCAGTAGTAACAAATCATATTCTGCCGGATTGGACGGCCCGTTGATCTCAAGATTTTGGTGAGAAGCCCCCCAATTATATTTCAAATTCCGGATGAACATATCTGTCTTTTCTGTCGCGGGGGTCCATATAGCGTGAGAACCGTCGCTGGCTTGTTGGTAAGAAACGACGTTCTATACTCATTCAATCCCGATAGCGTTCATTGCATGTGGCATCGCCGCCAGCTGCTCGGAGTTTGGGTTGTCTTTGGTGTTGCCACCAGGATTACGGAGACTGTTTAGTTTCAGTTTCGATCATGAGATGTTTGTTCTTGAATTCGCTACTTCCGCGTGGAACTGCTGACCGCGACCTTCACGAGTCCTCCTGCTCTTTTTATTTTCCCTGGAGCTTCACAAGCACATGTCCCGAAACATTCACCCCGTGGGACTAAAGTAAGCGAGTTGACAGTCTCCAGTGGTTTCATCTGAATATTCTTCAGTGCGTCCACTGTTTCATACTAAGGTGATCTGTGCTATCTTTTGAATGTCTTGATCCGCACTTTACTGCAGCGAAGAGGGCTGGTTACTATGAAGCTGTGGACATCTGCATATGATGGGCTGGATGTAGAATCTGGAAGGCTGATTGAAGTGCTTGTGGATCGGGTTTCGCAAGGGATTCCCTCGTGGTTGTCTTGGGAGCTTGTCTCGCAGAGAGATTGCGATCTCAGGTGGCTATCTGTCAGGCTTTGTATACACACCAAGTTTTTTCGTTACTACGAACAATTTTCAGACCCGTTTGATCGCCATTATTTTCCACGGTCGAGTTATTCTGTTGAATAGAAGTGAGTATTTTGAAATCGCCAATCTGTTCATTTGGCGCTTCCCATAATTAGACCTGGGCACCCGCTCATGAGCGGATTTTATGAGCGGCTCATGATCAGGGCATGAACGGGATATTTGAAAATCGGCTCATGGCATGAGCTAGTTCATGAGCGGGAAACCGCTCAACAGGTGGGACAAAGCTAGATCTTGGCAAGATTGCATTATTATGCAAAAGTTTGGCAGTAATGCAGTGGTATAATACCATACCACTGGTATTATAGTTAGTAGTAGTAATTGAATTGAATTCCAAATAAAAAATAATTGGATTTATATTGAATTAGGCCAAATAGATTGATTTCCAATTATATCTATTGCTAAATCTGTATTCTAGATTGTTAACCAGTGCTGTTGGCCGTGCTGTTGGCCGTGCTGTTGGCCGTGCTGTTGCTGTATTGTTAATCAGCGCTGTTGACCAGTGTGTTCTTTATAAAGATCAACTAATGATTGGTTGTTTTGATTTTGTATCACTATAGTATCCACTTTAGATAGCTAATGATTGGCTAATAAAAATGAGCCGCTCATAAACAGCCAGATCCATTTAGATCTCATTTTTTGGTATATCCCCGTTTCCGAACCAAAAAATTTTTAATATTTGATCTAACTATTTTGCAGTACAACAAAATATAGAAAATTCAAAAAA
>Ga0102593_1000479_pt1 | contig 71907 bp, 50 predicted proteins | sample AraplaCol_mMS_r2_2_FD_76862 | JGI IMG/M metagenome (GOLD analysis project Ga0102593, IMG submission 76862) | Arabidopsis root microbial communities from North Carolina, USA - plate scrape MF_Col_mMS_r2 (SPADES assembly) (version 2) | ecosystem: Host-associated > Plants > Roots > Endosphere... | reverse complement strand
ATCGCCATATGGAATCTAATAGAATTGACTATGTGGCAATTCTTTCAGAATTGATCAGATGACTGATCAGATGACTGATTCTATTTACTATCGTCAAATTAATATAAATAGGGCCGTTACCCCCCGGTCTAGATGAAAGGAATCATCTTCTCTATTTTATTTCAATCCGAACAATTTTAAAAATTTCCTATTTGGGACTACTCCCCTCTGCTACTAAGACTATTAGTCATCCCCACTACTAGTCTTCACAGATATCATTAATTGTCATATGGAATCTAATAGAATTGACTATATGGCAATTCAGGTCAAAATAACTATTCTGTTCACTATCGTCAAATTAACATAAATAGGGCTATAACCCCCGGCCTAGATAAAGTGAACCATGTTCCTTATTATATTTCAATCTGAACAACTACTAATTTCCTATTTGGGATTACTCCCCTCTGCTACTAAGACTACTAGTCAATCCTACTACTAGTCTTCACAATATATTTTTTTTTCAGATTTTACAGATTATATTATTAATTTCAGTCGGAGTCAAAATCAGAATTGTTATTTAAATACTATCTATTTTTTCGGCGGTATAATTTGTTTTATCAAAATCAGTTTTCAAATTTTATCAAAATAAATAAAAATACCGATTGTACAAAAATTATTTCAGTTAAATCAGTATATATTGATATTTTGCTGTAGAAATTGATTCGAATAGAGAAATTTTTTTACAATAATATGATATATCTATATTTTAAAAATAACCGAGAATCTACAACAGAAAATAATTATTACAGTTTTTCTGAATAATAATCTAGAATTGTTAGCAACTACTATTGTAATACTGTCAGTCCAGTAAATAAAAAATCATCAAAAACTGAAATTCTTTAGAAATTCAGTTTTAACATATACAATTTGTATCTATCTTTTCCAGATTTATTTATTTTGGTATAAAAACTATCTGTTGTAGAAAAAACTATTTAGTTTCAAATATATTACTGTTCAATACTACAGTCCGGTTGGATCTAATTTTTTTTTTCAATAATATTTTGATAAAAAAACAGCTCTTTCCAACTATTTTAAATTGTATTCAAAATATAAAAAAAATATCTGTCAGATATAAATAAAATCTACTGCTGATATAGTAAAAAGTTTTATTGAAGCAGGGTTTGTTGAGAAAAACATCCGAAAAATATACAAAATATTCTATTTGTTTATTCCAGATAACTCTTCCGATATAGATCTTTTCAATAGTCCGATTGGATCTGGCGGAAATTATTTAAATAAAAATATTCAAAGATTTATTATTCGGTTGATAAAATATTTGTTCTATAAAACCCAAATTCTGTTGGAAATATCGATATATCTATTATAGAAATACATTTGAATCTTTTATATCAGCAATTAGAATTCTTGGAAAATACAATTCTAGTTATAATTGTAACTCGGCTGCTGTTTGAAAAAATAGTCTGGACTTTCGAAAAACCGCATATCTAAAATACGAGCAGCAGTAGTCAATACAGATTTTGTCACCTATTTGTGTATAAATTTTGCAGTACTAGAAGACACCACTTGTATTGTAGAACGAAAAAAGAATCACTTCGAAACTGTCGCTGATACTCGCCGTGTTTGACTTTGGAAATTTATACACCACCACAATCCTGATATCACACATACCCAAAATACGTACTTGAACAGATTCTCAAAACTTCGAGTGCGTATTACTATTGCTTTAAACGAACAACGCCGGCATCCATAGGCTCTGCTTGCTGAATTAGAGGCTGAAAAATTCCACTCGGATCTTGATGTAGCACACCTAGGGAAACCCGCCGGGCATTTATATGATCCATTATAGTGGAAAGAAGTGAGCGTGCTGGCCCAAATCCGGACCGGGATGGCTAGATTTGATAGATTCCTATGCCGGATCAACGTCGGAGAGTCAGATGGTGACATTAGTTACAGCAAAAGATCCATAGAGCTCACGAACTTCCAATATTTGTTTCATTGATTGGTTGGCAGCTGGATACAATGTTGAAGCGACCCACCACCTATCTCTGCTTAGGTGCACGGAGTATAGAAGATTGGAACTCTAGCGTTGGTGGATACTCATAACATGTTCGGGGCATCACCAGGATAGTTGATCCTCCTCATACAACCCGGGTTGCAATCAGCAATCGTCCTCATACCGGCCAGGCCCATCCCCTGCCAAAAGTCCGCAAGTAAACTCTCAAGCACTGACTTTGCACCCTCCTTACCACCAATAGCGAGGCCATATATAACAGGTCTTCCGACCAGGACTGCTTTGGCCCCAAGACACAATGCCTTGATGGCATCAGCCCCCGTTCTCACCCCAGAATCAAACATCACCGTCATTCTATCACCGACGGCCTCAACGATCTCTGGAAGGGCATCCAATGACCCAATAGCACCATCAACCTGTCGACCTACAGGCAATCATCATTCATCAGCGCAAGACAACTCAACAAGATCAGGAACGCACAAACCTCCATGATTCGAAACAATCAACCCTTCACACCCTGTCTTCAACGCCATCAGGGCATCATCCACATGTTGAATCCCTTTCAAAACAATTGGACCCTCCCAATTCTTTCTCAAAAAGTCCAATTGCTCCCACGTATGTGGTCGGTCATCCAATTCCTCCACCCAGGCCTTTGCCATACCAATAATGTCTTCCGTATTTCCACCGCTCTTTTCATACTTGGCTCTAAACGCCGGATCTGTAAAGCCTACCTCATTCCCAATCCCTGTATAAAACGGAAAATATCCATGGTCAAGATCGGTAGGCCGCCATGCTAGCGTCCATGTGTCGAGGGATACAACCAAAACCGTAAAACCATTCTCTTTAGCTCGTTTGAGCAGTGAGAGCAGGATCTCCTCGTCATGCACCCAGTACAGCTGAAACCACCGGTGACCATCTTGATTTGCTGCAGCGACGTCTTCAATTGAGCTGCTGCTTGCCGTGCTTAGGGTGTAGGGGATCCCCAGCTCCGCACAGACTTGTGCAACGCCAGTTTCTTTGTCGTTGTGAAAAAGGCCTTGTACACCTACTGGACCAACAATAATCGGAGTTTTGTATTTCTGACCGAAGAGATTGACCGAGATACTTTGGTGGTCCATCTGCAAAGAATGCATTTTAGTATTTACAAATCAAGAAGCAAAGTACCTGGTCGATATTGATCGGAAAAGAGGGTGGGTAATTCGAACCGGTCTATTAACTCTCGGGACTCTGATATTATTCGGATAAGATATTCAGTTCTCCTAGATCCCTTTTCCTCCGCTGTTCCTAGGGTTGGGGGACTTACAACTTCCATTGCCGAAATGCCAACCGGTTCGCTTGCATTGTTGACTTCTCACCGGCCCCGCCTGCAACATAGCTATATGCACGCGAGCTGAGAACTTTCTTTGCATGTTGTTCGAGGAGAGTTGGGTTCGTGGTTGTAGCAGGGATTTTGTTTAGCGCTGTACCCTCGTAGTAAATCTTCGTCTGGTAGCTTCCAAAGTTGCGTGGTGGCATTTTAGACGATCAAGGCAACGAGGGGGTGATGATGTTACTAAAGTGAGATGACTTGTGTGAACGGCCGGTTGGTAGGACAAAGATCTAAGGGTGATTGCCCAGTATATATAATAAACCCAATTCAGACTATTGCTAAGGACTCCTTAACCCTTGGAGGGTTCATTCATAACGACATTGAACTCCTGGCAGGAACATTTCCTGCCAGGAGCTTCAATGATAAGAATGGCGGTGAGCCCCCTCACCTTATTCAGTTGTCTCAGCATCTTTGGAAAGAGATAGTTGGACATTTCTTTTACTGGATGTAATAGCAACGACGCAGGCATTCGCAAGCGATGTAGCCCTGGGTACTTGGTATTGCCTCCAGGCTGGGGTGGCTCAGCTGAGTGACCAGTATGTCCGATTATTGTATGAGACCTTGCTCCTAAGTACTCCGAGTACTTACAATGAGTCAATGTAATGCATAAAAACTCCTTGCTCAACGCGTATATAGTGTAAAGCGGGAAAATAAAAACTAGATGAGAGTGTGCACGTGCTCAGTCCTACGTATTTTGTTGAAATGATTAAGCAAACAGAAGCTATCATGGTGAAAGAATTAATTCTGGATCAAGGAATGTGAACGAACGTGAGAGCATATTCAGATAGTATCTGAATATGCTCTCATGTTGCAAATAGTATTTGCATATTTAGAGCAACGGAGTGAGAGGTGGGAGAATCAATTTCTGTGGAGTATTCCACAATATTCAATTGAGATCCCTATTCTTAGGCTATTGTATGGATCGGATAGCCCATATTGAGAATACCACTGTCATGATGCGATGCAAAAGCGTGATCCACATAGCAGACATGCATACATCGCATATGGAGATGGATGCTGCGTCAGATAGACCGACTTCCGACGATCTCCAACACAGGCGCATCAAGAGGTAGGATTGGGGCCGGAATTGGGGTAGTAATTAGTTCTGACGTGGAATTGAATCAACGCCGCAGACTGGGTATCAATTTCAAGATACATATGTGTTAACAAGTCAAGTCGCTAAGCATAGGGTCCGCCAATATACAGTACTCGCCAACCGTCTTCCCATGACCCGCCTGTCGTTTCAGTCATGATAAGGCGGTTATATCGTTGTCTACTTCATGACCACAGGACATCTCATTTTCCAAGGGTGCTAATTGGAAAGGCCACATTCTGGGGGTTATATGTTTATAAGAACAGTCTTGATATTCAACATGTAACCCCCAGCGCAAATGCGCACAAACAGAAGATGTACCTCATTTCCGGGACACCTCGAACCTCCACGTTGGGTCCGGGTTTGTCACTACTGACAATTACCCGGTAAGCAGACTATGGCCGGACGCAACCTTGCAGCGTGCAGTTGAAGGTATTGTATACAATATCGACATTGATCTGGAGCTTGTGTGACGGAATGCGGCAGCTACCAATGAGGAATACGGTAACGTAGCTTCCGGTGAGTAGGGAGAAATGTGCCAATTATAGTGGCGTATCAGATTGCCGCCCGCCACCGTTATTTTGATTAAGTCCAAATGGGTAAAGGTCTACACTCATACCACGTATCAATCAAACATCGACCATGACAATACGTATTGAAGATCACACCTGCATCCTTGGCTCCGCAGGACTATTCTAGCATGGGTTAGAATGACAATTGCATGGGCCATGCTCTATCATCTTGTTTCTCGGAAAATGGAGTGCTGAAGCTAAATTGAAGTTTCGGTAAAAATCGGCGACGCCGAAATGAGGGCCGATGCTAGGATCAGTAGGTATGCTTCAGGTCGCAAGTACTCCGGAACCGTTGCTTGGGAGCTGGTCTCGCATACTTCGTATGGAGTGACGGAGAATTCCTGACAATTTGGTCATTGAAGGGGTAATGGGAAAGAAACACACAGCAACAGACATTCGAGTTTGTCACACATGGCTATCAATTAGAGTAGTTTCCCCACACCTATAAAAAAGTAGTATTTCAATATAATATAGATAATGTATTTTTAAGTATTTTCGATCGACAGATTGACAACTTTGACCTATACAAATAACCCTCAGCGACTGCCGCTCTTATTGATTTCAAATTTCATACTTTACCAGTGGCGCGGCGAACCATGACACGCTTCTGTGACATAAACTTGGATGATTACTGCTTGTCTTCTGTTTCTGGTTTCCTACCCGAGCGTCCCCCTGTGAAAAGACTTCCTAATCCATATTATGACCCTTGGGAAGATATTACTTGTGATCTACCCGAGCTTATCACAAGCGAAAAGTTAAAAGATAAACTGGAGAGCTTGCCACTCTTGTCAACAGCGTTGCTTGATACCGAAGAAGAATGGCGTCGAGCATATGTTGTGCTCTCTTTCTTATCCCAAGGCTATATCTGGAGTGGCAACCCACCTCGAAGGGTGAGCCTATTGAATTTTGTCGTCTTTTTAATTAGTCACGAGCTGCTACAAGACACTAACCCCGTGGCCATAGAATCTTCCGATAGCAATTGCCGTCCCGCTCAGAAAAGTGTCCGAGTATCTCACCATCCAGCCATGTGGGACATTTGCCGCATACTGTCTCTGGAACATAGGCTTCAGCCCAACGATTGGAAATCAACGAATGAACCCACAGGATTTCGTCTCACTCTGCAAGTTCACCGACTCCAAGGAGGAGGAATGGTTCTACGTCGTTTCTGTTGCTATAGAAGCACAAGGCGGAAGGCTTATTCCCCAGATGCTCGACGCCATTGATGCAGTAGACGAAAATGATGTTTCACGCGTGCGAAGCTTCCTAGAGGCGTTTATCACTTGCGTTGACGGTATCATCATTACCTTGGACCGTCTGGACGAGAATCTTTCTCAGGAATTCTTTTATCATAGGCTACGTCCTTACTTGCGAGGGAGTAAGAACATGGCTAAGGCGGGACTACCAGATGGAGTATTTTACCCCCGACATCAATGCGAAGGGGGAGAGGGGGAGTGGTTAGTACACAGCGGTGGAAGTAATGCGCAGAGCTCGTTTATTCAGTTAATGGATATTATAATGGGAATTGACCAGGATGAGGACTTCATCAAGGTGTGTCACTGAATTGAACAGAGGCGAGCGACGACTCAGTCCAAATTACTGAGTACAATTTAGGATATGAGAAATTACATGCCTGGTCCACACCGAGAGTTTCTGGAGCTCATGAAAGGTGCGTCGAACCTGCGGCCGTACGTACTGAGCCTGGAAAATGATTTGGATGTCCGACGGCTGTATGATGAAGCAGTTTTACGACTTACGGCATTACGAGACTGCCATCTCCGCGTGGTGGCGAGGTATATAATTATTCCCGCCGGGAAAGAATTCCCGACGAGAGGACACATACACTTGCAAGAGCATGGAAGGGGAACTGGTGGGACGGACATGATGAAGTTCTTACGAACGACTCGGGACACTACGAAGTCAGCTTGCTGTGAACATTACAAGGGTTCTACCCCTGTGCAAGCTTCTCCGATAATTTGCAAGTCATGCAGTTGCAGACCAACAGAGCAGACTGCTCATCTGTAACAGCGGCTCTTGTCATAAATGAGCCCGAGCACCTATGGGAAAGACGGATTAAACTGGAAAAGCGAGGTGTCCCGGTGGATTCTGCTCTGTTGGTCTTGTGGGACTGGCTGTGAGGCTACGCAGTAATTATGAGATATCAGTATTCATGCATTTTCGCAGTTGTAAGGGCAGTCGATTTCAGAAGTAGTTGCTCATCGGGGGATCATCTAGCAAATCATTGGTTACAGGGCTGATGGGCAATCTATGCTAGACCAGGCACAACTTACTAGTAAAGAACCTTCTATAGACTTTGCTTGTTCTCAATTGTTGGCCTGTTTATGTAGGCAGGACCGGTAGCTAGAATGAATGATCATCGACTTTGCCTTTGATTTGAGTGATTGTCTGGCCCTAGTTTCAGCCTTTCTCCCCCACATGGTAGATGGTTTCTTCTATCTCTTCTTCCTTCTCTTTTTAATCAACTCGAACATTTCATTTCATTGCTTCTTATCTCTTCATCAGTATTTTCTCTCCCTAGCTGCTAATGGCGTAGGATGTAGGCCCTGAATGTAGCGTTACAGGCTCCCAAGAATTCCAAATATTTTTCATATGTAAAAAGAGATATAACGTAATCCACGGCCGAGCTGGCCACCCGATCCAAAATCGCGTCTTACCACCACCCTACCTAATTCAATCGCCTACTATGCCACCAATTCGCACTGGATCCTCGCAGAAATCGGTTAACCAGGAGGGCAGGATCCTATTAGCCCTTGAAGATATAAAAAATGGCTGTATCAGATCTATTCGCGCAGCAGCGAAACTATACGATATACCGTGCTCTATATTACAGACGTATACTAATAGTGTAGTTTTATACGCTGATATATATCCAAATAGCTATAAATTGATCCAATACAAGAAGAATTTGTTTACTGAGTAGCTTCTATCTATAGATTTGTATAGAGCAGTACCAAGATTCTCTGCTGTACAAAAGATAGTCAATATTCTTTTACAGTATATAGAACAATCTCTCTATTGACTGTTGGTATTAATTGGATATCAATATTTGTTAAATTGTACAATAAATTTCGATTATATTTGTTTAAACAATATAATTATCAGTATATTTTTAATAAAAATCTAAAAACTATAAAAAATAGATTTTGATAGTACAATATACAATTGAAAAAATAGAATTCAATCAGAAAATATCTATAATTTCGATAAAACTAGTTTTACAATAGAATTTATATTATCGCAATTATAGTTATACAAACAGAATACTACAGTCGACAATCAATTCTACAGTCAGATAATTGTAAATAGATTACTGTAATTAAAACAATATATATTAATAGATATTTGCTGCTGTTCTGTATTATATTCAAAAACCAGATTTATATTGCTGAATAGTTTGAATCAAATATTTCTAGAAATTGGTAAATCGAAATATTGAATGATAATTGGACTATCAATAAAATCGGATTTTGTTGGTTCCAAAAACTTTTATTCTATATACTAATTTATATATACAAAAATAATCTCGGCTATTAATTTTTGACAGATACAGTAACTATTTTATATTTCAATTTGATCGAATCTGTACCGAAAATAATATTATATTATTTATTATATTTTTATATTTATTTTATTTACTTCAACTGTTTAATATTGAATATTTTGCAGTATCTATATATATATATATATAGCTGTTTTGTAAACAATTTAATTCGAACAGACTATAATTATATCGATAAATTTGATTTTTTAGCAGATTATTTTTGTATACAATTAGAAAATTTTCAGTCAAATATTATTCAAAACAGTTTTACAGTTTCTGATATTGTATCAGTCAGTACCGAAAAAATATTTTCCAAATTTAGTATATTATTTCAAATATTTTTACTACTATCAAACCGATCAAACAGCAGATCTAGTCAATTTATACCAAAAATATCTAGAACAGCAATTCAACTAGAAAAACAAATTTTTATATTCAAAAAAACTTCCAAAACAGCAATTGTATAGTCCACCAATACCGTCAAAACTTATATTTGATCAGATTATCAAAAACTACTGTATTGTACTATATAATACTGTACTACTAGTAAAGAAGAATACCGATCTATATACAGCGAATAAAAAAAAATATCAAAAGCGCACTCGATCAACTAGACAGATTGCACATAAAGAGAACCTATCGATCGAAGAGGATCTACAGCTAGCTCAGCAGCCAATTAAACCTGTAGAAACTAATAAGATAGTATCGTATAAATAGAGCGATTTGTCTACTCAGCAGGATCAGCCACGCAGGAGGGCTCTACCAAAGTATAGTGGATACGGAGAAACTGGGCTTAGAGTCAACCATTGTAATAAACGATAGATATAGCAGAATTGATGCGTTTTGGTTGTTTTATCATGTTTTCAAAATTTATCATGGGGGTGGGTGGCCAGCTCGGCCCTGGATTAGGTTACACAAAATTGTAACAATACATTCGTATTGTGTAACAATATTCCGTATTTTTTTTATAAAGAGTTGAAGAACCTTGCCGAATTCATTCCTGGCAACCACTTCAACCACTCTATGTAGCGTATGTAGACATTCGCCACAGGGACTAGATTGGGCCCACATTAGGCTGGACCCTGGAAGTAAAGGAAGTGAATTTCCTCCCTGTATTATTCTCCGTAAAGCCTATCTTCTTGTCTCGTTGAGCGACTGGTGAAGAGGCTTCCAGTGTGCGCCGCATCTCCTACCAGATCTTGAACACACTGATCATAAATTTCCCATACCTGGCCAAGAACGAGTGATGCTATTTACTAAGCAAGGTTGTTTCCCAAATTTACTTACCTTTTACATGGAACTTACATATACTTAGACGTACGATGCTGATGCCATGTGCATGCTTGATGTGCATAGTATGCAAATGTTAGTAACGACGCGTTTGGAATGCACCATTCGCCCTTGGAAGTAGAAGGGAGCCTAGAGTGAGCAATTTAAGCCAGCTCACATGAATGAGAAGTGACGTCGGGACACTCACCGACATTACCAGCCCCATTCTTGAGGGATTAATGTGACTGCGGATGTATGGCCTACCTAGTAGCCAACCAAGAGGATAATTTACGTTTTTATTAAGCATCCACATCGCTCAACGCCCCTGGTGTGACTCCTAAACTAAGGCCAGTACATTCGATCAAGCATTACTTACAGTCTCTCAATATGTCACTTGAGGAAGCTATGGAAATGGAGGCTTGTCTCCTTCCTGTCAATAATGACGAGAGAGTTCAGGGTGGAGAGCTGTTCCAGAAAGTGTCGATAGGGTGTCTCGTGCCCCAGACAGGTTTCGAGTATACGAGTCAGGATGGCCTCCTCTGTGCTCATATTCCAGCATGGGCTCTGGTACTGCGCCGGTTTACAGACATGGACAATGTTCGCTTTGTTGTTCACAATGTCCCGACAGACAATATCACGGAAGGGAGTCCGCAAATCTATGAAGCACCAATGCACCCCGATGTCAGCATTGGAGAATTTCTGGAGAAAAAGAATTACAATATGAAGCAGTGGCAGCTGGACTTCACTTCCAAAATAAATACTGCTATCTTTCTTTGTGATGAAGCAAAAAAAGTGGAAGAGGACATTCTGCCATTTATCTCTGAAAATCTGGTAAGAATGAAGTTTGCTATTTTAGAATCAATGCAGGGCTGACTTGGATAAACAGCATTACGATATTGTGGTTGTGGCTCATCTAAGCGAGAATCTACCTGAAACCGATCTCTACTACCAAGCATCAGTCATACCAAAATCGCGGGCTGAACGTCTAGCGGGAAATCTGGCACAGGCACTCAAGTGCCTGACAGAGAACCCGGAGCAGAAAGCTGGCGGTATAAATTTATGTGGTCCTGAAGATTATGAACAAATCGCCAAATGGAACAGTACGCCAAAGCCCGAAACCCCACATAGTTTTATTGACGACATCATATTTGAACATGCAGTGAGCAAGCCTAAAGCAATAGCGGTTCACTCCTGGGACGGTGAATTGACTTATGCTGAGTTGAATGAATTGTCCTCAAGACTGGCAGCTCATTTATGCTCACTCGGTGTCGAGCCAGGAGACCTAGTACCGCTGTGCATGGAAAAGTCTCTCTGGGCCGTTGTTTCTGTTCTAGCCGTGATCAAATCAGGGGCAGTTTTTGTTCCGCTTGAAGCCTCGCAGCCAGTAAAACGGCTCGAAGGAATAATTGCTCAGTTGAAGGGCGGCATTGTTATAGTTTCACCTAAACACGCCGCAGCGTTATCAGACACGCAAAAAAAGGTCTTGACCGTAAGCAGAACGGAAATGGAGAGGCTGCGTTGCTTGCATCGTCCCAAATTCAACCGAGAACAGACAGACGTGGCCTATGTCCTTTTTACTTCCGGAAGTACAGGAGCTCCAAAAGGGTGTGTTATGGAGCATCGAGCATTGACGGGATTCGCGAGGCACGCTGAGCCGCTGCAAATCAAGAGTAACAGCCGTGTTTTGCAATTTGCCTCGTACGGGGTAACTGCCTCTCTTGTAGAGATATTTTGCTCTCTTGCGGCGGGTGCAATTCTCTGTATTCTCTCTGATAGTGAGCGGATGAACGACCTCCAGGGTGCCATGAGCCGCTTGGGTGTTACGTGGGCCATAACGACACCTTCGACGTTGAGATCAGTTGATACTTTGGCACTGACCAGCATAGAAACTATACTTATCGGAGCGGAACCCATTCCGCAAAACGCATACGAGATCTTTCAAGGTAATTTTAGGTTGCTCATCGGGTACGGAATGACAGAATGGGGTGGTATTCTGACGGCCCAGAGGGAAGTAACAAGGGACACCAAAAACATTGGCAGTGCATTTCTGGGAAAGACTTGGCTCGTCGAGCCTCATGATCACGACCAACTCGCTCCGGTTGGTGCGGTGGCTGAGCTGGTAATTGAAGGTCCCTATCTAAGTCGTGGCTACTTGGGTGACCAAGCCAAAACATCGGAAGCATTCATTGCGAGCCCGTCATCGCTCAAATACGTTGGCATGGAGTCCAATTTGGAAAGAAAATTCTACAAGACAGGGGATCTTGTTCAATACGCCGATGATGGCACCATCCGGTACATCAGCAGAAAGGACAATCAAGTCAAGTTACGTGGCTACCGCATTGAACTTGGAGAGGTTGACCATCATCTCCGCCAATTCTGGGATTGTACTGAGGATGTTATCCTGACCGACGTGATTCAACCCAAAGACAGCTCTGTAATGCCATCATTGATAGCATTCGTCGGAGGCAAAGAGGCGCAATTGACCGCAAAGCCCGCAACAGGCGCATCTCCTGTGTTCATGCTTCCGGACGAACAATTTCAAAAGACGGTGTCTGTGGTAGATTCCAAAATGCGGACAGCTCTGCCATCTTATATGCTACCAACAATTTATATTCCTCTTTCGCATGTACCGTTGACATTTTCAAGGAAAGTCGATCGGATGGGCCTGAGGAGACAGGCTTCCATGCTAGACCAGGATCAGCTTCTGTTGTATAGGGCTATAGAGCGGAACGGCATGGATGAGAAGGCCAAGCCGAGATCTGATACAGAAAAGACGCTTCATCGTATGTTTGCTCTACTACTCAACCTTGATGAAGCGAAAATTGGAGTCAATGACAGTTTCTACGCTCTTGGTGGGAGCTCAATTGAGTCAATGCAGCTTGTATCTATGTGCCATGCGGAAAACATGATATTGACTGTGGAGGATCTATTTGTGAAGGAGACTGTAGCGGAACTTGCTGCTACCGTCGATAAAAATACATGTGAATAGAGTATTATGAGCCAACTGCTTGAGAGGAAAGAAGATGCCAGTGATCTGAACTTGATTTTTCTAGGCCCAGGCACGAACGTAGGGAATATTAATCTTCCTTTTCCAGTTTCAGGATACTGTCCTATAGACTATATCCATAAACATATGCCGTGAAAACAACAGCTGTAGAATGGAACCAGTTCTCCTTGCCATGGTCTTGCAGCAGTGAGTTGGAATTAGTGGACCAAATCGACTACTGTAAGATGTCTGTCTAGACCTTGAGCCTTGAGTATCTGTACTTCGATATCCCGTGTGCACTCTTCTCCATGACACGACCTACAAAAGTCCTTGCATACGCAGAGAGATTGTCAAGCTACACACCGCAATGTGCACACTTGCGGTGTGCACTCCACGTAGGCCAGCATTGAACAGTAAATCAAGTGTCCTATCCCAGAGCGCCTCGCTGAGCACCGGGTGGACCAGAACGGAGAAATTAGAACAACAGCAGGAGGAACTTGAGCCGTGGGACCTCCCTTACTTTCTTGTGGACAGCACTCAATGTTTCTACAGTGAACTGGCGTAGGAATGTTGCAAAAGTAACCTCTGACCCCCTTATACAGTCTATATCCCTCGCATAGCCCGTATGGATCAACGCAATGCAATACAACTGTATTCTCAGAGTAGGGTCGTACCGAGGCCCCCTAAAGGATAGAGACTTGGAGCTCGTAGTCGCACTGTAACCAATCGACTCTCTTTTCCAGCCGTGCCCTCCATGCACGCGAGGTAGAACTTCCACTGGTATTGAATACCAGTCACCTGGTGGTCCTTTTTGGGCCATAAAAATAACTACCGTCCATTGTGTGTCGATATATGTCTTTGATATTTGGAGACGGGCAGATCAGAATGCATATGTGCATGATTTATGTACGGACATTCCAGCCCAATGCGCCGTGGGTGATAAGTGGAGACTGAGGCGTGCGTTTCTACACTCCAAGGATGTTGCATATAGTACCACCACCAGTGTATTTAGGCAGGGTCTGAGTAGGTTAAGAATAGCTTCACGCAACAAATTATAAAGCCATCTTCTCTTCGAAAATAAAACTCTAAACTTGTTTGAAGTAGGCGATGAAAGAAGTTAGAAATACCCAGCACGAGTAGATTTTTCAAGGTCTCATCCCATCCAAAATCATTATCTCCAATTAAGAGTCAATCGAGCAGTCATGGCGCAACCAAACCCTCCCTCTTCCAAGTTCAAACGAGTACACCGCGTGTCCCCAGTGCAGTCTCGTTTCTGGTTTGCCGAGCAATACATGTCCGACCCGACACAGTCCAACATGGCTGTGACCTATAGAACCACCGGCGACTTTGACGTCCAACGGTTTGAATACGCCCTGAAGGATGTCCTGCCACGACACGAGACACTGCAGACTGCCATTTTCATGGATCCAACCATGCGTGAGCTATTGCAGGGCGTGTGTATTGAGCCGACACCCTCTTTCGAGTACGTTGGGGAAGATGTCGATGGGACCCTGTACACGCGGGAGTTGAAGAAGGCGAAGGAGATCGTGTGGAAGATAGATCAAGGAGATGTGTTTCGGACCAGTGTATTTCTCAAAAAGAATACCCAATCTGGAAGAAAGGAAGGCGAAAGAGAGTATTTGATCCTTTTCTACTTTCACCATCTCGTGATCGATGGGTACAGCTGGTCTCTTTTTCTCAAAGAGTTGAGTCTTGCCTATCAACATAAACCGCTAGCGGCAATACCCCCGCCATATACGGACTATACGGACGCGCAGTATCGCGCGATCGAATCAGGTGATTTGGATCGGCAATTCGAGTACTGGAGAGAGAATTTGACACCACTTCCTGAGCCGAGTTCCCTCCTCCCATTCTCGCGCGTGAAAGAGCGAGTGGCCTCAAACGATTGTGAGACCCACACGATCACGACGAAGCTAAGTGTGGCATGCACAGAGCGGGTTAAGATCTTATCACGCACATTGCGCAGTTCGCCCTTCCATTTCCATCTCTCTGTGCTACAGATTCTTCTCTGTCGTCTGCTTCGAACAGAGGAGGTCTGTCTCGGCGTCACAGACGCTGGACGATCTGATCATCGCTTCGCGAGTACGCTGGGGTTCTTTGTCAACACACTCCCTCTTCGACTCCGTGTAGACAATGGAGATACATTCACCGATGTTTTCCGACGCACAGCTTCTACGGCAATCGCAGCACTCAGCAACTCGGCCATACCTTTTGGAATGCTCACGGAAAAACTGAACGTTCCACTCAGCCCAACACACACACCACTCTTCCAAATCATGGTCAACTACCGCATGGGCGAGACACTCAGTTTACCCCTGGGCGAAACGACATCGTTGGAGTATGTGGAAGCTGTGCAGTCGAGAGTGCCTTATGACATGAGCATCAGTTTCACGCCCACAGCGACGGGTCCATGGCTGCTCGAAATTGACAGCCGGAACTATTTGTACCCTCGCCAGGGCGTGCAGATGCTTTCAGAGATGTATGCCCATCTTCTAGAGAGTGTTTGTGAAGACCAGTCTTTAACTCTCGATCGGTATTCATTGTTTCCCCAACCTATCATTGAGACCACCCTTCGTCTTGGGGAAGGCGAGATTGTTGATTATCAGTGGCCGGAAACCCTAGTTGAGCGAATTGATAATGTCACAAGATCCCACGCACTAGCTGTCGCGGTGACAGACGATACAGGTCCCCACACCTACGCAGAAGTAGCATCGCGGGTAAATGCGATTGCCTCGGCACTCGTTGATAGCGGAGTTGGAATCGGGTCGAGGATTGTTGTCTTTTGCGAACCCTCGATCGAAGCTATCGCAGCTATGCTAGCGGTGCTTCGGATCGGCGCAGTCTATGTTCCTGTTGATTTTGGCTTTGTAGAAGCGCGTCAGGCGTCTATCATAGAGGATTGCCAGCCTTCGGTGATTCTCTGCCAGACAAAGACTGCACAGAGAGTGAATCGGTTTAGAAGTCAAAAGACACTCATTCTCCAGGTTGATGATATTCAAGCAGATGATAGCCTCGCTCCGACGCCAATCAGAGGAACCTCCTCATCCCTGGCCATCATTCTCTACAGCAGCGGTTCAACCGGTAAACCCAAAGGAATCATGCTGCAACAGGGCCTCTTCACAAATTGGATCGCCTCCCAAGGGAATCAAACATTCTCATCCCGCCCAGAGACGGTCCTCCAGCAGAGCTCCCCGGGGTTCGACTTGGGTGTCGCACAGGTGTTGTTGGCGCTCTGCTTCGGCGGGAATTTGGTGATCGTGCCGCAGCAGATGCGGTTCGACCCTATTGCCATTTCGCGGTTGATGGTTGCAAAGCGCGTGACGATGACTCTGGGCACACCCGCCGAGCATACAATGCTCCTCCGCTACGGAGCGGATTTCCTGACGCTGCTAGAGTCATGGAAGTATGCGTTTATCGGCGGTGAGCTTGTCACGGATCACCTGGTCAAAGAGTTTGAGACGAGATTGGGGGTGCAGTTTTCTCCGAAAATTACCATTGTATATGGGCCCACTGAAGCAGGGGTTGTCTCTCTTTGTTCAGTACCCTCAGTGTCGGGAGGTCAAGAAACAAAGACCACCACGGTAGTAGGTAATGTCGGTAGGGCCCTGCCCAACACAGCACTATACATTGTGGATGAACACCTCAACCTCCTCGGTCCCGGCTTCCGTGGCGAAGTCTGCATTGGCGGTGCGGTCGTCGCCCTGGGCTACCTAGATGTTCCGATGACAAAGGATAAGTTCCTCGACAATCCATTCGCGTCGGATGAATACCGCGCGCGGGGGTGGACAAAGCTCTACAAAACAGGAGACCAAGGTCGACTGCTCGAAGACGGCTCACTTGTCTTCATCGCCCGGATGGCCGGCGAAACCGTCATCAAACTGCGCGGAATTCGTGTGGACCTTGAGGAAGTCTCGCATGCGATCTTAGCAGCCGTGCCCGGTCTGTTTTCACACGCTGTTGTATCGCCCAGAGGGGAGGGTGAGTCACGGTTCCTTGTTGCGCATGTGGTTCTTGCACCTGGCAAGTCCGTGACCGAGGGCCAGCTTCAGAGTATTGTCGCTGAGCTTCCCCTATCTCAGTCTGTACGCCCTAGTATTCTTATACCTTTTGATACTATTCCGACGACGCCGAATGGTAAGGTCGATCGGAATCTATTGGCGACGCTCCCGCTGCCTGAGACCGAATACACTGCTGGTCCAGTAAGCGACCAATCTTTTACGCTTGCAGAGGCCGAGCTGAAAGTTCTGTGGGAGGAGGTCCTGCAGGCAAGCTCCGTCCCAGGAATGGCGATCCAGCCAATGTCCGATTTCTTCTCTGTGGGAGGCACGTCAGTCCTTCTGGCCAAGTTGCAGGGGCTCATCCGGCGATCAATGACGGTAACCGTCCCCATCGCCCAGCTATTCAAGGAGAGCACGTTGGGGAAGATGGCCCGAATGCTGAGCTCCGCAAGGGCGCAAGTCACTGATGACACGATCAACTGGGACGAGGAGACAGAGGTTCCCAAACATTTTCTCAAGTATCAATCGCAAAGTTACTGCCATGAAGAACACCCACGCACTGCAAACACGATCCACGAAGTCCTCTTAACAGGGTCGACTAGCTTCATCGGCAAAGCAATCCTGCACTCTCTCCTCTCGAACCCCAACATTACGACAGTCCACTGCATTGCTGTCGAACCCGAGCAGATATCCTCTCTCCCACCCTCCGACCGCATCACAATCCACCAGGGCCTGCTCATGAACTCCTCTCTCGGTCTTTCCCAGGACACCATAAAGCATCTCTCCACCACCATCGATCTCGTCATTCACGCCGGCATGTTCGGTAACTGTATGAACCGCTACGCCTCGATGCGAGCCCCAAACTTCCACTCAACAGTCTTCCTCGCCGAGCTCGCCCTCCAGGCACAGGCGCCCATGCACTACATCTCCTCGAACCGGTTGACCCTGCTCTCCGGCGCTACAACCTACCCGCCGATTTCAGTATCGGAGTACAAGCCTCCAACTGATGGCTCCGATGGCCTTATCGCTTCCAAATGGGCTAGTGAGGTCTTTCTTGAGAGCGTGGCAAAGAAAACAGTGTTGGATGTGTGTATCCATCGCCCTTGCTATATTATCGGCGAGGAAGCGCCGAGCACGGATAGCATGAATTGTATCGTGCGGTTTTCGAGGGAGCTGGGCGCCTTCCCAGCGCAGGAGGGGATGTGTGGATATCTCGACTTCAAAGAGGTTAAAGAAGTTGCTGCTGAAATAATTGGAGAGGCGTTCAAAGTGGAATCTGGCCCTCGTTGTCTCTCCAAGCACGGAAAGGGGCAGGGAGCCTTACGGATCAAGCACTATTCGAGTGGAGTCAAGGTCCCCCTTGGAGAGCTGGGTGCTCGTCTAAGTCAGCTTTATGGAGGCAGTTATGAGAAGATTAGCACGCAGGAATGGTTAGAAAAGGCTGCCCGGGTCGGTATGGAGCCTCTTGTTCGGGTATATATGGAAGCCGTCATTGAGACTGGGGAGAAGCGGTCATTCCCCTATTTGGAGACAGGAGATGCGTGAGTGCGTTGATCTAGCCAACGGTGCGTCTCACAGATCCCTGGGATGGTGGTAGGAAAGATGGTGATCAAAGATTGAATTTATTTATGCAAAGTCTCTATCATGTCTAATGAAAGTCTGGAACATAGTTCGTTATCATAGGCAATTTCCTGTACCTTGAAAATTGGTATATCTCACTCTGCACCCCGTACGTGAACGTATTTATATTTGACTCTTTGCTGTTATTTCAACTCCAGCTTATTGCCCATTCCTTTCAGATTTATGGCCAATTCGAATCTAGCAACCTTTCTCTACATCTTCAACTCCCAGAGGACCCAGAGCGTAGGGACTTTTCACATTCCCTGTCGGCTCCCTACCCAACTCACTGGCGAAACAAGTCAGACTAATCTCCCGGCACCTCAATCAGATATGAAGGCTTTACCGCTATTGTAATGCATGAAAGATTGGGTAGGAAGAGTCTTGTTTTGTTTTAAGGGCTCCATTGGTAATTAGGCCACCACCCCTCACACTATCTTCTCCCAATGTTTAGTTCCAAATGGCTTTCTCGCGAAGATTGAACAAAATTCCCAGTGAGAGGCCTTTGATGGCAGGCTGAGGACTGAGGAATTGAAACCGAAATGAGGGATTTGAATGGATCACATTGCCTTGGAATAGTGAAGTGGACTGTTCCATGCCGACTATGGACCACCCACAAACCTCAGTTGGATCTCAGTGTACCGAGATATTCTCCATTGCACGCCGCTAAACTAACGCAATCCTGGAGAACTATCCACAGAAAGAATTCGCCATGCACTGTTGATCGATCCTCGATCCACTGATGTTGGGTTATGTACCATGCCCCTGAGCAGTCAGGTATGTATTCCACTAGTCACAAAATCTTGTGTATTCAGTAAAATTTTGAGAGTCTTTCCCAGATCGAATCTATAGCGTGGAACTCAAGACCCGTCCTATTGCATACATACAATGCACCACAACAGGGCAATTTCAGTTGGCATCATTTCACGCCGCCTGAGTGAGAAGCTTTTGCACAAGGTTAAGCAATGTTGTTGACTTACACTTTGTCCCTTAGCTCGAACATATAGGCAGAGTAGATACCTCACTAACAGCATAGATCCGACTCTAGATTAAATCAACCAGCCACGAGCTTGAGCGGCGTGCCTTCTCCAGTTCATTAACTTCCTGGCTGTTAATGGGTACTCTGTTAAAAATGAGGGCAGTTTTTCATATTTTGACGAAGTTCTTTCATGGTCAGAGCATGTCAATTGCGAAAGTTATGGACCATAGAATCTGAAAGTCTGGTGGTTGGATGATAACGTGAATGAACGTGGATATTCATTGAAAGGATTATTCTCTCACTGGGAGTTGCTCAGATAATATGCAAGGGTATCGTCTCCTTCGAAGTCCTATGTTGTTGCGCATGCACATTTAAACATTGCTGTACTGCAGCTTGCTCACGTGTTTCAAGTGTATTATGGTGCCCAGACACCCGGGGTCAAAACACTCAGCTGAAGTCATCTTTAATAGGTCGTGATACAATTATAAAATGCTCTTGAGCAGCTCCTGCATCACAATCTCGCTTGTCTTCACGAGTACTACGCTAAACCATAAGGCGGAAGGCCATTCTGATACGCAAAGGCTTTAAGCATCATTCATGACGATGCGTACACTTGATATAGTGACCCTTGTGTCTCGGGAGCCTTTTCGTACTTCGGACCGGGATAATTCCGTCACTTTTATCTCAAGATTTCAAGGCCCGCGGCCAATGGCCACATGTTCTTGGTCGGTGAAGTATGCAGCGCCCATCATGTTTGGATATTGCGATCGCTTGGCAGTCCCCACAGGGAGATGATTCAACACCTAAAGAAGTCCATTGCCGATGGCCTAGTAGCTTCATAAGCTTTACAAAGATTCCGGGCATCCTGGAAGGCATCGGATGAGAACCCTGGAGAGGTTTTGGAATCCATTCACCTTGCTTTCAATTCCACGCGAATACTTCGAAACCCGAGACGTCAGGCGAGAAAATGCACTCTTTTCAAACAACTTTATATGAATCAGTCAAATGCACAATCTAATAAACTAATTCTACCACAATAAAACTCTTTGCCATTCAAATCACCCTCTAAAAGACCTTCTTGAACTTCCATCCGGTCAGGAAGCCTCTCGCCAACGCAAAGAGGGCCGTTGAAAGCCCATAAGCCACCCCGCAAAACACGATTAAACCCCAATATTCTTCTTTACCATCATGCGTCTGCGCCTTGAGAACTTGCCCCGCGATTGGCAACGACACAAGCACTCCAATCCCGATGAACGCATAAGCGGTACCATATCGTTTCCCGAAGTCCTCTGTTTTGGAAATCTGCGCGATACAGACGGGACTCATGCTTATTGCCGAGCCGCTCCAGAATCCGAAGAGTACGGTATAGCTAATGATAGCTGCTTGATTGGATCCGCTCCTTAGCCAGAGGGAAACGGTCAAGATTGCGGAGATAGCAGTCGTTACGACCATAGTGTTGAAGCGGCCGTATCGATCAGCAGCATAGGCAGGCAGCAACCGGCCGAGGACGGAGGCTGCGTTTAAGATAGACATCAGCGTATACGATTGCTCAATCGTCATCGAGTTTGCGTGTGCGTACGAGGTGAGGTACGTGACCGGGATCAGCGCGCCTATATCTGCAAAAACGATCGCTGCCGTTGTTAGTGTAAACGAGATCTCGCGGAGAACTCGGATGTCGACAGTTTTTCGAGTCCCCTTTTTAGGTTTGAGGCGTGATTTCTGGAAAAGAGCTCCGACAGCGCAGAAGAATAGGACGATAAACCCGAGAGTCCGAATTGCCCAGCCAAACCCAATCTTTGGGGCGAGAGCGTTGAATATCTGCGGGAAGATAATCCCACCGATACTTCCGGCCGTGGCGATGATGCCAGTTGCGAGGGCGCGGCGTTTTTGAAACCAGTGGGTTGCCACGGAGACAGAGGGGGTAAAGACCATGGATGCAGAGATACCGCCGAGAACGCCGAAGCTGAGCATGAATTGGTAGTATTCTATCAAGACCCTTAGTGCCACGGAAGAAATGCGCAGAACCATTATGAACTTACCTTTCGAGGCGCTGAAGGACATCACAGCGGTTACGAGGCCAATTGTGCCTAGGAAAAGCAGCTGTTTCGGCCCATAACGATCAAATATAGGTCCTTCTCGCTCTCAGTTACTCGGACAATCAATGTTTATATTAAAAGACAACCTACCAACCTGTATACCACCGACCAATAGGAAGAAAATATGAACGCTGAAAATCCACGACACGTCCCCACGCGAATACTCGTGCAGCTGGTGCGTTGCAATCCAATCCGCAAAAACACCAGTGGTGTTCATCAAGCCGAACGAGGGGAAAACGGCGCACCACGACCCCAAGACCACTAACCACGCATGTAGTCCACCGTCGGGGTACGATTCAGACTCGTCGTCTGCCACAGGAGACTCTACCAGCAGAATCTCTTCTCGGGAAGCATCTTCCTCCTTCACTATGCCCATTTCGAATGGTGTATATGAACGTGGAAGTTAAGGAGGGAAGAAACCCACGATCCTGGGCCCATGAAGTAGACAAAGAACCCAGGGCAACGGCGCGTGAGAGGTGGAGTCCTAGTCCAGTCCTTGCATCATAAGGTGTGACAAGGCAAGGAGGCAGATCATTTAAATGTGCATTATGTAGCATTATGTAGTTCCGTAGCATAATTTACCGGCCTCTAATCTCTTGTTGCATAGCCTGGTCCACATTTGCGGGCCGCTGGCTTTCCCGGCATGTAGATCTACTATGTAAACTAGACCTGGGCATGAGCATGCTCAACCGGCTCAAAAGTGGATACTATTTTGCATTATTTAATGCCAGTAATTTTGGTTGTACTGTAATTAATCTATTAACTATGGCAAATTACCAAAATTACCACTTTTATTTTACTATCAATTATATATATATATATACACAACAGTTGCACTATTTTGTTACTGTCGTTGTTCTAATTTCAATATTTTCTAATTTCGTATATAATAATCAGATAGATAATTACTGTTCTTTTTATAATTTGAATTTAGATATCTAATAAATATAAAACTATTTTTTACTTATTTTTTTGGAATTTTCTATATTTTAATACACTACAAAATAGTTAGATCAGATAGTGAAATTTTTTGGATCAGAAGCGGGGGCATGCCAAAAATTAAGATATAAGTGGGTCTAGATAGTTTATAAGCGGTTCATGAGCGGCTTATTTTTATTAGCCAATCATTAGCTATCTAAAGTGGATACTAAAGTGGATATCAGGTCAAAACAACCAATTATTAGTTGATCTGTATAAACAATACGCTGGCTAACAATCTAGATTATAGATTTAGCAATAGATATAATTGGAATTAAATTTATTTGGCCTAATTTAATATAAATTCAATTCAATCACTACTACTATCAATCTTTTTTTATTTTGAATACAATTTAATTACTACTACTGTCTATAATACCACTGTATTACTGCCAAGCTTTTGTATAATAATACAATTTTGCCAAGATCTAGCTTTGCCCCACCTTTTGGTGCCAAGGTCTAATGTAAACCTTGGAAGACTCAACGGCAGCTTAAGGCACCTTGCCCTTTTGGGAACTAGTTCAATGGAAATTTAACAGTCACCTTTCAGGTATCTCACATTCACAAGTCAATGCTAACTACTCTTCAGTCTAATGGAGAACCAACTTTAATTTCTCGGTCAGCTCATTATAGCGTCTCTGATCATCCAAAATACCGCCCGAGCAGGTCGGAACCAGGGGCAGAGTTAACTGAGTCAAGGACATAATGGCCTTGCTGCACTCATTCAAGCGGAGCTCAATCGTTGATAGCACGTCTGGTGGGGCGGCAGTAGCATTCGACATGACCATGGCGAGAGTGTCATTTTTTCCAATTATGACCCCCAAAAGAATTCGATGGACTTCGGCGAACTATGAAGTTTCAAAGGTAAACAAAGGAGCAAAGCCAAAAAGAAAAAGACAAAGAAGGAAGAGAGAGAGAGAGAGAGAGAGAGAAAACCTACAGCGCGATACATCTCACAGATCTCCTTTTGCATACTCTCATTCATCTCTCCTGCGACCTCTTCCTGCCAGTTCGAAAGAACCACAACCTCGTTCTCCGCGGCGGTGGTTATCAGCTCAAATCCGCCATGGACATCCTAGGTAAACGGTCAGTCTTCCAGAATACGTCCCAAGAGTCGGAGGCAAAAACCCACCGGCAAGAAGCGATCCGCTGTCCAAGTAAACACATCAATCGCGGAGTTCGCTGTTAACGAGGATAAATCCATCATTATATGAAGACTGTTTGTTAGAGCCGTGGCCGTGGCCGTGGCTGAAGTGTCGGCAGCAAAGGCGACGAGGACGTCTAGCGACAGTGTTGTGAGGACGGCGCGGAGGTTCATGATGATGTCGGCGTTGTTGGAGTCCAGGTTTACCTGCGAAGAAGAAAGACAGAGGTTTTATAAAAAGAGGGTTTAAAGGACTATTACTGAGTAAAAGTACGAAGAAGACTTGGACACGTCTGCAAGGGATCCTACATCCCTTGCGAATAGACAGGTATGTCTCGTGCGATAGGTAATATCTACTACCACCGAGTATCTACATATGTACTTGGCGTCGACCATTCCTCCAGTAAGATGCATCCAGAGATATCCTTGGAAGCAGACTGGTGCACAATTGCTGATTGCATTAAACTTACCTACTCACCCTCTATAATGTAACCCTTAGTAAGGTTAAGTTTCATTTCGTTCGCACCTCTCATGGATAGGCCATCTGCCTACCTCACCTGGTATCTAGCAGAAGAAGCAGGCTTTGATCCCCATCCCAAGGGACCTGGAGCTTTGGGCCCCAAAGTCCAGCGGTCAAGACTTCTTCTAAAAGAGCAGTATTTACCTCACCACCCCAAAAGCCCTCTGTTTTTTTTTACCCTAAAATCCCAGAGTTTCCTTTGTACAATTTCTTTTTTAAATCTTGGTAAGTGCCATCCCAAGGGACTTGGAGCAGTGAGCCTGACTGCTGGGCGGTTAAGAGTTCATAAGTATGTGCAGAAAATGCCCTAATACTCTTACTTCTCTCTGCTTTCAAGACCGACTGCGCTCAGCTTATGTCGTACGATTACTCTGAGAGTTTTATAAGTCCTAAGTTGATATATCTGTTAATTATAGTTTAAATCTTAGAAGTAGACCTGTGCAAAGCCCCGGGCATACCCTTAATAAGATGCAACTACCAATACATACACACCTTCATAAACAGTATACTGTAATACCTTATCACCAATAGAATCAGAAGAAAGAACACATATATTATATAAATAATAAAGAACCAAACTATTTATCTTCCCGGGACTTCCAAGGTAATAAGGTTTAGAAAGGTTATTACTAGTCAACTCATATTACATAATTCTGATATTAATATAACTCCACTATATACCACCCTCCCCAAAGTATTAACCGTCCCTTAGATAGAAAAAATAAAAGGAACAATACAAATAACCCATCAAGACGATAAGATGCCTACTTTGCCACTGAAAAATAATATCCTATTAAACCTCCTTAGGGTAGCCGGTATGTCTTATTTATAAATTATAAAACACCAAACTAACGTGTAATAGTCGCTAAGTTGTCGGGCTAGGGACCTGTGAACTAGTTAAGGATATCAGATAAAAGAGATCATATTGAACAACTGATACAGGGACTGATTCTTGAAACGATCAGGAATTCTAGATGCCCATCTTGCTTGTAGGATCTCATAAGACTAAGGCTTAGATACTATAGTTTGATACTAGGTCAGCCTGAATCACGAGGTCGTGGCTCGAATCCCGTGACAATTGTCCAAGACCGGAAAGATTTTCTAGGTGCTCTGGGGGGTTAATTATACAGTTGGTTATTTTACTGTAATCGAACATTTTGCTGATTTTAGACCAGCGGAAAAAATATATTTTTGATTTGTTTTGATAATACAGAAGGGAATATTATATTTGTAAGAGACAAATTGGAGATAAATAGTAATCTGTTTTGGTTTTATAGTATTACGCGGTACAAACTGGTTACTGTAAACTGATCCTTTGTAGTTCTAATATATATCTCAAATCTACCGTCTCGCAACCGTACCGTCGCTGTACTAAATCTTATACAGATTCGGATATATAGAACAAATTTTGTAGATATATCAGTTGATATTTACCAAATAGATCAGTCCGAAATTTTTTTGTATTTGTAGAATATAGTTGTATTATACTGTATAGAAACAAAAATATATTCAAATTATTTTGACTGGAATTGATTACAAAAAACTAAATATATATACTGACAATCGTTTTTATATATTTAGTTCTTCCGGATCTGTTCAGAGAATTCTTTTTCTTCTGTAGAATCAGATTTATTTTGTATAAATAGACAGAACTTTTTATCAGAAAGTTATGTAGTTGGTTGTATTTTTTTTGTATTTGTATTGAATATTTCTGAATATTATACTATACTATACTTTACTATAGTAATAATGGTGCTGGTAGAGTGAACGCTTATGCAGGTGCTCGCGCTAACCGTCATTCCGTCAAATACGGTATAAGACGTGACGGTTCGTAGGAGGCCGTTTTCCACTTCTCTTGTTCCGTCTTGTGCACGTGACTCCAAACCCTGGTAGGTTGGTTGGCTCTCGGTGGCCCATCAGTAAGTTGCGGCCCCTCGTCGCAGGGTCCGTAACACTAGATAATCTTCTGGTCTTCAATAATTGCCACGGAATTCGAACCACGATACTTAGGGCTTTGAGGCTAATCCAGACTGAATCCCCTCGAATTACCTGAATATCAAATTCTAATAACTAAATCCTAGTCTTATGAGATCCTACAAATATAGGTATATTTTAGATGGATCAGAATGTGGGGCCAAACCTGGCTAAAAACGGGCCGTCCCGATCATACCCCATAAAAAACAGTTCTAAAAAGCGACTATTTAGGGTTCGTTCGTACAAGTGCTAGAAATGATTGAAGAATTTGAGATTAACTCAAAAGAGAGAAGCTTGGTCAAATTAGAACTCGCGAAAATTTGAGCCTGATCGTATGAAACAAGGTTCTTGCAGTCAGGTCGAGAAAGTGAAGTGCAGTGGGCTTTCGAGTGGGTCTAATTCTGCCCATACTCAAGCACTCTCACCGACTTGCAGTCAGGCCCACTGCACCCGATACTCAGAAAATGTGCTTTTTGACAGCATGTTCACCCCTCTATGACTACATTCTGGATCTCACATGTTGACAAATAGCCAATGCACGTCTTTATCAGTTCACTATGGGCAACCTCTCCAAGGCCATACGGCGCTGTGAGCCTGCTGTTAAAATTAGACTGCGGCAGCAACCGCAAAAACCGCGGTTAACCGAAAACCTAACCAAACCCGCAGCGGTTTTGGTCTTCATTTTAAGATCTCACAATTTTGCGGTTCGGTTTTGATTAGCAGTTCAAGACCGCAGCGGTTTTGGCAATTAATTACGGTTTTGCAAACCGAACAAATATACCAAATTTTGCAGTTTTATGAAAATTTCATAAATTTTAAATGCCAAACCAAAAATTATGCAAAAAATTACTAAAATAGCTAAAACTTTTATTTTTCCAATACTACAGTTAACTGCAAAGTAACCGCATTGCGGTTTTGGATTTGGTAAATATTTCAAGACCTCACAATTTTGCGGTTAGGTTTTGGTTAGCATTTCAAGACCAAATCCAAAACCCTGCCGCAGTTTCGTTAAAATAACTTACTCTGTTCGAAGAAACCACATGACTAGCGTCGCCTCTTCTTCCCTCCTCTCTCCTTCATCCATCATCTATCATCCATCTCATTCATCATCTCCATTCTATGTGATCTAGCCTACCATCGTAGCCCTAGTTTGCACATAATCCTTTCCTGAACATAAAGTCTGATAGTTTCATGGTAAAAGCCGACAACGGATTCGCTTTCCAACGGCCTGGTGGTTGAAATATCAGCAAGACCCTTGGTTAGATATGTCATCTTTTTGGAGATCTTGTGGCAATTAGGAATGCAATGCGAAGTACTTTCGTCCCCAAAGTCCTCCAACGAGATTTTAGCCCCAGCCATTTGAACTGTTAGTGCGAATCTCACTCAGTTCGTCCAACGCTATCGGCCGACGTGCGAAACAGAGTGATTAGAATAATCTAGCCGCTTCCACTAGCTCTCGTTCTTCTATGCTCCCAAGAAGATCTTCTTACAGCCCATCTAGTTCTTGCGGACATCTCAGGATTTCGGATTTGATTACTTGTAGGTTCTGGCCTTTGCTGCTCATGTCACAAACCCGTTGTATAACCAGGATAAGCCAGAGGAATAGCCCGTTTGCTTTGTGGCGAAGCAGTGCCTTAAACTGTGCGACAGCGGATGCCGTTTCATCAGGAAGGCGTAATTCCTGCGCAGTTAAAGTTTCTATGTCTTGCTGATTCTCATCTTGAAGACGAATTGTAAAATCTGCGACAATATGACCTTCTTAAAAAGAGTCGACAAGTCATAAACACCCTCGGTCGGTTCATTCTCATCTGCAGCGTGCCATTTATGCCATGGAAGAAGCGAATAACGGGACCTCGATCGCATTTTTCACACTCATCAACGGCATCGACGAAGATTGTGACCTTGCACCGTAGAGTATACTCACTGACAAGTCTTTCAAAGATGTTTTGTAACTCCTGCAGGTGCCAATTTATATCCTCGTCGGTTTTGACTTCAGCGGTGTAGCGTCTGCGGCAAACTTCGTCGAAAGCCAACCTGCAGATTCTATCCTGCTCAACTCACTGAAGCAGAAGTGAGCGCAAAAGGCCATCCATCTCTTTCTGAAAGATCGTGCCACTGGCGTGGAAGAAAAATGACATCACCAGGGTTCCTGCGGATGCCGCGTCTTGCTGCAGATGCTCGAATGCGAACTTCAAAAGCATGGATTTCCTACAGCCGGGTTTCCCTCGAATCAACAGGAGATCGTGTTCGTCCAGCCAACGTGAGTACATGGGCGAACGCAACATCCAGACACAACTATTATCGGCATGTCTGCTTATTACTCCTTCCTTATGTGCTTCATCGACGAGCGCGGCAGGCTGAGTCGAAACTGCGCGAACAGCTTCCAGGCTACATGGTCCCAACCGTCTTCATCCCTTTATCTCACATGCCAACGACAGTCTCCCCAAAACTCGATCGAAGGGCCATACGGACTCAAGCTGCCGCACTCAACAAGCATCAGTTACTAGGTTACCGAGCCGAACAAAAGACAGAAGAGAACGCAAAGGCCCGACCATCCTCTCTCACCGAGCTAGCCCTTATCGAATGTTGGCTCTTCTACTTAACCTGAACCATACGAATATTGGAGTCGATGGCAGTTTCTACGCGCTTGGAGACCACTCAACTGGAGCAATGCAGCTTTTTCCATGTGCCAGGGGGAAGATATGCCGCTGACTGTGCAGGATTTGTTCGAGAAAAAGCCTATTGCAGGGCTTTCAGTTGCGGTAGATAGGAACCGCTTGAAGTAAAGGTTTTGTTCTCTCCCAGGGACTGAATAAAGCCAAGGAATGTGCAGGTCAAGACTGGCCAATATACGATGTCGTTAGGAATTAACACCATGATAGATCCATACATTGTCTTGGGTAAACAATTGTGAATTACCCAGGTAATTACCTAACTAAGTAGCTACCTCAGTTAGCTGAATACTTACCACCTAATGATTCAAGTTTACCTTGCCACACTGGATGCGCCTTACTTGGTAGCATCTGTTGCTTCCATGTTGTAATCCTCCACGTAGTAGTCAAAAACCCAACATAGCACTGAACATACCGTCTTCAAGAAGGGTTACATGCCCTCTTCCAGACCTCCGCGCCGAATATAGAGGGAAATAGAATACACGGCATGAGGACATTGATCCGCAGAATTCCCCCTTACTTTCTTTAGGGTAGCGCTCAATGTTTCTACAACCTAACCTCAAGCCCCGTTACACATTTTATCTACTGAAACGGGATAGGATGCTCGAGGCAGCACGGTCGGTACGTGCAGGTCGAATGGGGTGAGGAATGAAGTCAGATGCGAACAACCAACACACCAGTGAGGATACGCCCTAGCAGAACAGCTCACGACACATAGAGCGCCAACCGAATTGAATTGATGATGATATCTACTAAAGCTAGTCTTTCCACTCTAGTAGCAGGCTGAAGCCCTATTATTACATAACTACACGACCTAGCGCTAGACGTATAGTACACAGTGACCTCTACCAATTCTATTGTACAGGCATAATTTCGTGCACTTTGCATTCCATCGGTAAGTACTTGTAAATAGCTGGCGTTCATCTCCATTTCTCGAATCTGAGCATTCCAGCCCGGTTCGGCCTGCTCGGTAGCATGCATCCAACCACCGGCCAATACGCAAAACTTTCGAGAGAGCCGTTTGCAAATGCATTATACGGAGTCACTAGCCAAATGATCCTATGGGTATCGGCGCGCCTTCTGCATTCATGCCTTTCACCCCTTTATAGGGTGCCTGCCTGAGGTGGGCCGGCGGGTGATATTGAAGGCTTCCCGATAAAAGCTTTGGACGATTAGTGGCAATACATATGCTTATAAATGTCTCCTTGGAAGCCATCGATTGAAGTCATCATGCAGGAGAAATTACTGCGTCCGATTTAGCTAACGGTCATGTTACTCAACTTTTTTGCCCTCCTGGCATTGACGCACCTGGTCACAGCGGAAATTCAAGGAACGTCGCCGGATATCAAAGAGATTTTCCGTCCTGTTCTATCATCGGAGGCTCATATTTACTTGACAAACGACTCAAGCTATGACGACGTAGTTCCCAGATGGTCAACGTACAAGGGGCCGTCGTACGTGGCCACGATCAAGCCGGCTAGTGAGGAGGATGTCCAGGGTATTGTGAGTACGGTCCAAGGGGAAAAAATCAAAAGAACCCCCTCATTTACACAGATCACAGATCACAGCTGCGTCGTCTCATGGAATTCCCTATTTTGTTACGGGCGGTGGTCATTGTGTCAAGGTTGGATTTGCCAACGTGCAAAATGCCGTGAATATTGATATGAGCAATATGAAATCAACTGATCTGGACCTCGCGAACAACCTGGTAACCGTAGGGAGTGGGGTAGAGAATGGCCAGGTCTACGACCTCTTGTCTTCTGTTGGAAAGGAAGCTCGTACGTTTAAACCCTCATCTCCTATCAGCCAGTATCAACTGACAGTGGGGGTTGGAAAATAGCCCTTACCGATGACCGCTGCGTTAATACAGTCGGCCCAACGCTTGGAGGTGGGCTGGGTGTACTGTACGGTCTCCGTGGGTTACTGCTTGACTCTCTCGTGTCTGTTCGCCTTGTGACCGCTGCTGGCGACGCAATCACTGTCTCGAGCACCGAACACCCCGACCTGTTTTGGGCCATCCGTGGTGCTGGTGCTAACTTTGGTGTTATCATCTCTGCTACTTACCATATATATGACCAATCCAATCACGGAACTCGGATTTCTGCCAATTTCGAATACGCGCCGGCGAGTAATCGCTCCGTTATTGAGTTCTTTCACACCCTCGATGATGAATGTCCTCCGGAGCTTTACGCGATGTTGACCCTCAGCTACAACCGTACCCGTGATGAGGTGACTATTGATTCTTCCCATTGTTCGTCTAGTGTCGGGCCAAGGTAGCTAACATGCAGATAGCCCTCAATCTATTCAGAGCTCTCATTCGTTGGCTCTCCATCAGCTGCCCAGCCGTGGATCGACAAGTTCCTCGCACTAGATCCAATCGAAGCATCTATCAAAACCATCCCTTGGCACCAAAGGGATGAACCGGGAGAGCCTCTCTGTGTAAGGGGAGATCATTACAGCGTATACGACATTGGTCTTCGCAAAACAGACCCGGATGTGTTGGAGGCATATTTTAATAACCTGACAGAATTCTCTGCCTCTAATTTCTGGTTCAATAGCAAGATGGTGATGGAGCGGCATGCTACGGACGCTGTCCTGGCGTTACCAGAGAGCAAGAGGGGAGTGTATCCATGGCGCGATACGAAATACGTTACGTATGAGACCTCTCCCATTCCCATATCCTTACTCTATGCATTTTCTCTCTCTCTCTCTCTTTCCTCCGGGGTCCGAATTATACTAATATAATATCATCACAACAGGTGGTTCGCGACAAAAACTCCTACTGCAGAGTATGATGGTGCCGTTGATGATTTCATGAGGCCTGTTAGACAAAAGTTCCACGAGACAATGGGCTTTGACACGATGCATGTCTATCTCAACCAGGCCATCGGCGATGAAGGCCCCGCCGCTTGGTATGGAGCGGATAACCTGCCGAGATTGGTCGCCTTGAAGCAACAATGGGATCCGGAGAGTCAATTTGGAGCTGGTATGCCAGTACCACTGAGCCTTGACTAGCTCTTTCTGGGCCAATGTTAGTGCTTCTTGAACGAGCTAGGCAAGCTGCGTTGTACCTCTCGACGACACCGCAGATTATATCGCGTCGCTCAAGTGACACGATTGAGACGTGAAAGATATATAGATCAAGGCCTCAACAGGACTTGCGGTACAGGTTGGAACCTATTTGTGCAGTCTGTGCGAATATTAATTAGACTTGGCTGAGTGATACATGTTCGCCGATATATCTACTAGATTAATAGTATTAGACAGAAATATGTGACTATTTCCTACTCCCACAGTTGACTTAATGTGCTCCTATTCTTCTCAAATACTGTTCTCTTTATAGCTACTTTGAGGACTAGAAGTCCAGCATCACTAGTCTTTAGTCCTTTGTAAGTTGTTTATTATGTGTCCTGTTATCAATACTGGCTGCCCACCATTCCCTAGGGTGTCGATTATCCTAGTTCTCGCGTTGCACATACCGATCACTAGATATTGATGACCAGGCGGACAGATTAAGCTGCATGCAACCCAGCGGGATCGCTGGCTTTGGAGGGTATATGAACAGAGACAATGTGTTTCGTCCGGTAGGAAACGTAGAGAAACGGAAATTTAAGTGGACTCTGAGAGTGGTGATTATGGATAAGCAAGACGTGTTGGTAAGGTGCTACAGTATCTGCATGTGAATTAGGACTGTATATTTGCCGCTGTAGATGATGTAAAGGCCTTGCAATAATGTGTAGATACTGAACACAGGGAAATGTGTCATTTCAAACATCGACATATGTGCCTTTTCATGTAGCGTTTTAGGGAACCTGAACACTGGAATTGGTGGGTTATACTGCTCAAGACTGGTGTCTGCTGAGAATCGAGTTCAAGACCTGTGTGAGCTTGCCTTGGCAGTCAGGGACAAGTTTCTTAGATCTCCAAGCGACAAATCTGTCGGGTCTGATGAGAACGCAACCGCTGTCTTCGACTCCTCGATTGCCTTGCCAATCTCGATTTACGTCGCTATAGTCAAGGCCAAAGCCTATACCATACGCATGCAGGGGGATTCCGGTAGAATTAGTGATATTCTTGGCGGCCTGTTTCCAGGCTTCACCACCGATACCAGTGAGTAGGCAAAATGCACCTTTCCCGGCTAGATCATGCGTCGAAAATCTCTTTCGACGGGTCGGGATATCTAACCAAGCGTGAGTGAGTCGGCTACCGGGGTACGTTGTGACCTGCGCTTCCAATATTGGATTGCCTTTTAATTCGGGCCTGCCGTGCTCCTCGTCCGCGAGATAGACCGCAGTTGAGTCGTACCACTGATTATAAGCAGCACCCCAGCTATGAAGCTCAATCTCAATAAGCTCCATGGCATCCCGGATCTTCTCGCGATACGCCGCCCCTTCATCACTGGCTTCTGACAGCTTGGCCAATTGCTTCGCTCCTTCTTCTGGGGTGGCAGCATACATTCCTACTGATTGCCAAACGCTCTGGTGCGCCTGAAAGCCGTAGTCAGCTTCCCTAACAAGCATGTCGCCGACAGGTTGGCGCTCCTTGCTGTATGTGTCTAACAGCTGACGGCCTGCAAGCCCCTTAGACACGTAGGCGACCTTCCACCCGAGATTATACGCATCTTGGACACAAGTGTTACTCCCCAGACCAAATGCCGGCGGATGGCGATGTGCGGCATCGCCAAGAAGGAAAACATTAGTATCGTCAATAGAGTAAGACTCAGCGACACTTGCACGCACAGTCCAGTGATCCATATGCAGAATTTCGATATCAACGGATTCGTCCCCGAGCATGTCTCGTAGGCAGTGGATTAGTTCCGGGCTCTGAGGTGTCATCCCCTCAAACGGGTCGCTACCACTTGGACCAAAGGCCACCAGCACCCACCGATTCCAGGGATGGACCACACGCAGATGCCCCACGAGGCCGAAGAAGGAAGTCCGATCGGGCTTCATAATCCAATGAAGTGACGCGTGGCGTTCCTCATTCATATGGCTTGACATATCGGCGCGAAATAGAATGTTGCAGGCCTTGCCACCGCTCGGGTTGCTGATATACTTGAAGTCCTGCAGCCGTGCTACCCGGCTTCTTGCCCCATCGGCACCAAACAGATACTGGGTGCGGACCTGGTAAGTACTCTGGGAGATATTATCCCGGATAGTGCAGATGCATCCTGATTGTGCATCTCCCAATTCCTGCACACTCACCAGCTCGGTAGAGAAACGGACGTCGAAACCGTGCTGAGTAGCATACCGCAATATGAGAGGCTCCATTTCAGACTGAGGGAACTCAGCATACTCACAGGGACTGAGTCTAAACGCGTTACCCTGTGAAAAGATTCGGTAAGGCCTACTAAAAATGTGAGATTGGGGATGTAAGTAGTAGACCTACGATACACGATGGGTGCTCGGCCCATCCTAGGACTTTCCAATATTCTTCACCGATCATACTTCGAACCCAGCGCATTGCCTGAAATGCGCGACCTCGGACTGATAATTGAAGCGCTTCATACTGGATTCCTAGGTCGCGCAGACATTCTACAGAATATAATCAGTAAGAAAGTAATCGAGGCCAGTTGGGTGCCGTTACTGAGCGACGTACCGAAAGCAAAAGGATTGAAGGAATGAGCCCTGGGGGTGTTCGCGGTACCAGATGCCTTGGAAATCACAAGTCCCTCGAGACCTACACACTAGGATAAATGTCACTAGGTCTTCAATTGATGTTCATAAAATACCCACCATTTTGACCGAGAAAGCTTGCAAGGCTGAGTCCCGAAGGTCCGGCGCCCACGATAAGAAATTTGGTTTGAACGTCCGAATCCATGTTTTGTTCTTGTTTGATAAATTTATACTATCTTGCAAGATAGTATATTTTGGTGACAAGTACCGTGGTGCTGCGTTGTGGCCAGCTATGTGACGGCTATGAGGTGTTCGGTAGCCTTTTATATACATTTCTTGGAGCGGCAGCACGCCTTGCCGTTCAGGGTGCCCATTTGTGTAACGTACGGCTGTGGATTACGTTACAACCCACACCGAACTGCCAGCGGTCTGCTACCTTTCATAATCCATTCAAATTTAAAACTATGTGGTCATATAGAGGGTCTACCATTGGCTAGGAGACTAGCTCGCGCTTATAGGGCCTTTTTATAAAGCCTGGTTTAGATCTAAGTAGGCGTTGTTGGAGTTCAACTTTTGGATTTTTAGATTCTTTCTTAATTTCATTAAAATTCTAGAAAATTACCGTCATTAAGTAGCTTGAGAAATCTTCCAGTCTTGGACTAAAATTTCATAGACATTAAGTAACGCTCTTTCAATAATGAATTGTATACTAACACAAGTGGTGCCGTGCGCCAGGTGAACGATCAAGTACATTAATGCAGGACAAACAATGCAATACATAGCATGCGCAACTCCTACATGTCTTCAATGTCTTAGACACCCCAGACCGCAAGGCCGAGCTGCCGAAATGCCCCTTATCTTCCGGTGAGGTGGCTTGCAGTTGCCAAAGAATGTTGTACAACCGTTGCCTCAACCCCCTGTTTAGGAAACAGGCGTACTTAGAACCTAGTAACCCTAAAGAGTAAATTTTCACAACCCGCAGTCCGACTGCAACCAATTTCCGATACTCGCTTATCCGGTGGTATCCTTCGTTTACGGGATGTAGAATACGAGGGAGATAGTGTGGTATTATTGGATCCTAATTAAACAGACCATATGTTGTGTGTAGAGTAGATACATGTCTCTGGCCTCTAATACGCCGTGGGAGAGAGGAAAGTAAGGCGTGTGTGTTCTGTATACATGATCTAGGTACGTTACATAGGCACATACCAACCTACTAACTACTCTACCACCGGCAATATTAGAAGTACGTCCATAATGGGTTCATGGATTACATTACTAATGCCACCTTCTCTTCGAGTTTCAGGTTCTACATGTTTCCTTTTGAAAGAAGGAAGGGATACCTAGCACTAAGCAGACTTGACAAGATTCCCATCTTCTCCAAAATCATAATCTTCTACTCAAGAGTCACTCGATCGGTCAATCATAGCGCAGCTGAACTCCCGGAGATACATCTCTCTTTAATGAGACTTCGGGTACCATATCATACACGGTATGATATTTTTCAACGCATTCCCCAAGAGGGGGGGGGGGTTGATGAAAGTTATGGGAAAGGTTACCGCTACTTTATGGGCTAGTCACAATCAATATCGAACGCTGAATATGGTGAAATCCTTTATTTTTAAGAGGCGGTTTGTTTCAAATTACATTAGCTGAGTCATACAAATATTTAGTTGTTGTACCAGGATCCTCCGCCCTCCTCTTCGTGGAGATAACTTTCCTAGTCTGACAGATTCACATACACTTATTACCAGCTTAAGCTCCCATTTGCGCTACGATATTGCTTCACCATGCCAGGCTTCAAGACGCAGGAAACAGCACAAAGCCGGTATGCTGCTCACAGAACTATATTTAGAACATAGCTGACAGACTACTAGTCAAATTAACTTTATGACGAAAATTGTGAAGTTTAGTACTACTGTAGTACGTATTGCTCTATACGCCGCTGCTCCTAGGACTGCTCGGATTGACTTTGCTGTTTATCGGTAGGGGGATGAATCGAGAAGTAACAGTAGAGGTGATGATAGCAAGGCGCAGTATAATACTTCGCAATACTCAATTAATTTATTTACTATATTCGTCGTCAATTTCTTATTGTTTCTGGTCTAATCTATTATCTGAATCGAGAATACTATAATAGACCTAAGATACAAGCTAGCATTTATTGACTAGATAGAAGAATAATAGAGAAAAAGCAGAAGATCAATTCAATTATTTAGTAAGATACAGAATTGCTCTTAGAATCTTCAAGAAATTCTTTTCATACGAACAAGATTATTCAGTCAGTTTGTTATATAGATACTTCGATATATATTTGTATCCGAAACGGGATTGTAGTACTGTCACGGGATCCCTGACAATAAAAAGATTACCCTGGTGAAGCGATATAGCGTAAGATCGATCGTACCTGAATAAAGTATCTCTGGCACCACAACCCCACTTCGGATATAAATATATATCGAGGCTTCTACGTAACGAGCTGACTGAATAATCTTGTATACAGATATAGAATCTCTTGAAAATTCTTCAAGAATCAGTCTCTGTATATTCTACTAAATAATTGAATTGATTTTCTATTCGTTTTTTCTATTATTCTTTTATCTAGCTAACAAACACTAGTTTGTATTTTAGTACTATTACAATTCTGATTTTTTTGACTATTTAAGAAAAGTAATAGTATATTCTCTATCTGTTACAATTCTACTACGGATTCCGAGATTGTTTTTCGGATTCTATAGAATTATAGTATAAATTGATTTTGATTTCTACTAAAAATATATTGATAATCCGACAGAAATTGTATTCAATTTATATCCAATCCGATCCGATTTCTAAATCCGAAATTGAATTAGTATTCTAATACAATTTTGGAAAAACTGTTTAGAACAGAATAACTAATTCAGATATTTCGATTCGAAAAAAATAAAATAAATCGATTTTAATTCAACAACAGAAATTTTTAGAAAACAGAAATATACAAAATTTCTTTTTAGAAAAGAATCAAAAACAAAAAATATATAAAGTTTTTTGAAAAAAAAAATAAATAGAAATTTATTTTTTTATTTTATTTTGGTATTGATTTATATCCGAAATTTAGTAGAATCAAAAATATCAAAATTAAAGTCTTTATTATCAAATTTATATAATAGAAATTAGAATTCTGGATCAATAGTTTGAATATAATTTTTGAAAATAATTCTAATATCTATTAAATAAATAATATTAAAATCAATAAAATAATATAATATTTAGATATTTATTATTAAAATAAATAGATATTGTATTATATTCCAAATTAATATAATTTAATTATAAATATATAGAAATTTTTTTAAAATAGATTTAAATTTTTATTTATAATATACAGAACTTTGAAAAAAAATATTTATATCGAATATAACAAATTTTGATAAAAATTCCAAAAAAATCTATAGAATTTTTATAATCAGTTCAAAAATTATAAAAATTATTTAGTATCTATGTCTGAAAAATATATACTGCACAATTTTGATCTAAATTGAATCAATATTTTATTATCAGTATTGAAAATAATATATATCCGATTTCTATTATAAAAAAAAATAAATTGATACTATTAAAAAATACTAATAGTTCAGAAACGAAAAAAAACAAGATCTAAAATATAAATATAATAAAAAACAATAAAAATTATTCTAATTGTTTTTGGAACTATAATCAATTTCCGAAATATTTTTTAAATTAATTAAATTAGAAAACTGTGAAGACTAGTAGTAGGGATGACTAGTAGTCTTAGTAGCAGAGGGGAGTAGTCCCAAATAGGAAATTTTTGAATTGTTGAGATTGAAATAAAATAGAGAAGATGATTCTTTTTATCTAGGCCGGGGGGTAACGGCCCTATTTATATTAATTTGACGATAGTGAATAGAATCGGTCATCTGATCTATTCTGAAAGAATTGCCATATAGTCAATTCTATTAGATTCCATATGGCGATTAGTGATATCACCACTATCGGTAATTGTATTGATTACTATAGCCGATATTACTATAGTATAGTATAATATTCAGAAAAACGACATTTTTTTTTGAAATAACAAAAATTCAAATGTAAAATAGATTCAAATTTTTTCCGGAATAATTATCTATTTTTAGATCAAAAACATTCTTCAATATTGAATACTATAATAACAGACAGAAAAACTATATATATTTAGAATATTCTAGAATTCAGTAAATTTTGAAAATTCAATAAAAAAAACAATTATATAATTTTATATTTCAATTTATATCAGAAACAATATTAAAATATATACAGATCTAGATATATATATAGAAATTGATATAGTTAGTATTAAATTTACAAAAAAATATCAATTTCAGAAAACAGAATTTATTATATCTATTTTTAAAATTATTGAAAATAAATATTATCTATAGTACTTAAACTATTTCTATTATTTTTAGAAATTCGAAAATTACGGAAAAAATAATAAAATAATTCTATATTGTAGTTAATAAAAATCTAAAATTTAAAAGATTTTCAATATTTTTATTCAATATAATTTTAATAGATTATTGTATTGTATTGATTCTATAATAAAATTATTGACGATTTAAAAACAAATTATTCAAAATAGAAATATTTATAATATATCAATTTGATAAAATCTATTAGAAAAAAAATTAAATATATATTATTTTCCAGCTATCTAAAGATAATCTAGTATTTTTTAACAAAAATAAATATAATTCGATATTGAATCAGAATCAAATTTTTTCAGAATTTATAGAATATAAAAATATATTTCAGATACAAAATTTACAGATTATATTTTCAAAAAAAAAAGATTATAAAATCCAATTTCAAAAAATACTATATTTTTTTTACAGATTTTGTTTTTATAAATAAAATTGGAAATTCTACAAAATTATTTTGATAAAAATCTGAAAAACAATTAGATTAGATTTTCTATAAATTCTGCTGAAATTTTTATTTTATTTATTCCAAAAGAAAACAAAATTTTTTGATTATTTATCAATTATCAAAAATTGAACGAAATTTCTAATAAAAATAGATATTTTTTATTTTTTATTTGGAAATCTTTGAATATCTATCAGATAAAATTTTTTAGTAAAATAGATATTTATAATATATATTACTGTATTAGAATAACAGAAACAAAAAAATAGAAAACTGTATTTTATATTTGTTATAGATATTATAAATATATAGTTATACTATTTGATTTTATTAATATTTCAGATATTTTTCAGAATTATATTTATAAAATATTTACAGAATTATTAAATATTATTTGTATTATATATCTGAATAATAAAATTCCAGAACTACTATCTTGCTAGATTACAGCTACTGTACAGATATTTTTAGTATTAGAATATCTGTATATAACCGAACAGATATATATTTTTCTATCTGTATATAATACTGTTAGTCTAATACAATATCAAAATATATAATTTTATTTCTCAGATCTCAATTGTTTATAGATTTATTAAATATTATTTATATTATATATATAAGAGATTGATTTTTTCAAAAATCTGTAAAATATATACAATTTATTTTCGAACAATATTTAAAAAATCACAAAAAATTGAGTTTTTTGAATTTATTATATATTAAAAAAAATTAAAAATCAATAATAAATCAAAATCATTTCGAATTTATTATAATATATAGATATTTCTGTATTTCTGTAATTTTATTGATACTTTATTCAAAGTTATTTATTTATTGTTTTATTTTTTACTGATATTTCTTCTTAAAAAAATATAAATAGAAAAAATCAGAATTTGTACAATTGAATAAAAAAAATATTATATAATTCTATTTGGAATATTTATAAAAATATTATTACTACAACTTTTTGAATTTTGCAAAATCTATTTATATAGAAATAGATATTTCAGAATTTGTAATAACACAGATACCATTTCAATTTTACAGAAAAAGCTTTACAGAAAAAAATAGTATTCAATTATATTCTGATCAAAATGATTTATATCTGTAGAATATAATTATATAATTTCAGAATTCAAACACTATGATTCCATCAGGGAAAAGGCTTTCTCTGTGTAGAGCAATAAATGGTTGCTGACACGTAGCAACGTGAGGCTGCCCGTCAGAATGTGCGGAACTTTATTTGAATGATTGATCTAGACCTGTAATATAATATAAATGATTTGTCTACAAAAGTGTAGTATCCGACATTGTGGAAATGGCCATTCCCTCAATTAATGATGAAGCATTTTTTAAATCAGCGCGGAAGCTTAAGAACTAAAAAGGCTAAGTTCCACATTCGCGCATGGGCGTGGAAAACCCCCCTGGGAGAGAACTATAGACGAAGTGAATCGACAGTGGGTCAGATTGGAAGTCGGAAATAAAAGTCTATCCCTTGACAAATTCTGGTCGCTTTTCTGTTGTGCTACCTTGGTCGTATGTGCAACTTCCATAGTAGGTTCAGGCCCGATTCATCAAAATGGTCTTTAGGCGCAATGACATTCTAAAGGATGAACAATTTGTAAAATGAAGGCTCCTGAAGTCTTGACAAAGCTAGTGAGGGCAAGTTACATGAGGTTACCTGTTTCGTAATGCAAGGATCACTTTTTTGTGACAGAGCGGTAAATCACCACCAAGTTAAACCTAGGCTGTAGTGATGCTTTGCATGGTGGAGTGGGACTTCGGGTTACAAATAGCCGAGTACCGCCGATTTGTGCGAAAGTATTCGAATCTACATACAAAAATGGATTAGCCACGACCCAGAATACTGTAGTGGTAAGTACCACTCCACGGTTCGCGACATCTGTCTATGCTGATCTGAGCCATGTCAAGTAAAATACCGCAATATTGATAAAAACGCATAGGTATAATGTCAAATCAAGCACCAGGGAATGCCACCTGCCATTTTGAAGCTGTCATCACCAATGCCCCAGTTTCAATCAAATCGTTATCGAGAAAACCTAGTACATCAAATTACTCAGCGAAAATGGCTTGAAGAACAATGAAAACCCAAAGCTCTAACCGAATTCCATCCCCCATCAATGTTTCTGCCCTTCGACGACTCCACAGAATTCAACTGACTTAACAAACAGAGGCACCGTACGCCTCATCCGCCCAGAACCCACTCGTGCAGTCAGACGAGACGGCCGGATTCCAGGAAAGGAACTGTGTAGCTGTGATACCGAACATAGTTCCAACCATGGCGCAGGTATCGTCCGCTGTTGGAAACCAAGCCAAGCGAAGAGCATATACGCTCGGACCGTCAGAAAACGTTTCCTCTTAGAATGCCCCATCCCATGTGGAAGATTAGGACACAACGGCTGCATTCAGAGAGCTGTATGAGTGCTAGTAATGCTAAACTCCATCTGCAAGAGCTCTAGAGGCTAACAAGAAGTAGGAAAGACGCTATCTTGGAAGGGTTCGACCTAGATCGTGTGGAATTTCAGCCACTTTACGAAGACAGAGAAGATTGTGTTTCTACCATCGTACCAGACGTTTCAGATCAGCATGAGCGCTGTCGAGCTCTAAGATTCATTCGATACGACGGAAATACTAGCTGAACGATCTTGGTCAATCCTTGTGCAATTCACCTCGAAACCGATATCTCTCGACTGGCGACGCACTGACCTATTTTCAGCATGTTTAGCCAAGCCCAAATGAAGGAAGAGGCCATTTCATTTCAGCAACAAAGTCGGAAATCGTAGATCTTATCAATCGCTTCTTCACCGGTTTCGGTATGCTGTTTCCCTACACTAGTCGGCGAGCCGTCCTTGATCATATCGGAAATTTTTTCACGACGGTTATCCGATCCCACGGCGCTCGTTGCAATGTCTTCTACAAGTGATTCTCTCGCATTTGCGTGGGAATACTCAGCCCGGGCCCGGAAAGTGGATCATCCCGTATTCAATGCAGATGGGTATCTACGAAATGCGCTGACTATTTCACCGGAAGTCATTGGGCAGCAGCCCAATCTTGAATTGCGCACGCACATTATCTCCCTCCCACTCGCATAGCCCAGAAGCTGATAGGAACTACCCCAGGCGCTGCTCTTACTGACCTAATACCTTCAAGGAAAAAGAAGCTCGACTTCGTTCCCCCACTATCAGAGGGCTCACAGTAGAGGTCAGCGCCTTGTCAACCTTATCTGACAGATAATGTCATGCAAGCGGGGATGAAATGGAGCATCTATCTAAATTTACAAGAGAATTGAGAATAAAGGTGTTCATGTCAAGAGTTTTTTCCTTCCGTATCGTAGATCCATTGGTCTGGGACACTCTTGGGTAAAATAAGAACTTCTACGCAGATTCCCTTGACTCGGATTACCACTCGCGATATTATGCTTGGAAAAATAGAAGTGAGGCCCCATTGACTTCTTTCTGCTCGGTAAACAGAAAGGCAGCGAGCGAATATGTGAGTGAACCGAACGTTTTTAACTTGCATTGTAAAAGAACAGAGGATGTGATTATGTATTATGGCATAGGGTGGTTCTCCGATTGGGCAAGTGAATTCAACATAAGCCGCCTCCTTTCTATGAAATCCCCTCCGATAACTAGTCCTACCCCACCGAGAAACCCCAACCTATGACTTAACCCTAACCCCGCTTGGATTAACCCTGCATCGGAAGACTTATACTCCGTAGATTTAAAACCCATCTGCGAACCGCTCCAGCGAATCTGCAATTATTTTCTGCAGCTTCCATATCGCACGACGCTTCAATATCAACGCCCATGTGTACACTACTCGTACGGCATCTGGCTTTTGAGAATGAATGGCAGGCAAATCTACTTCAGACAAAATATCGCGTACCAACTGGATGACATGTGCTTCATCAGCTGACCGCTCTAGCTCGGGACAGTCTTCCGCTGCCTCCAACCATGCACAAGCGAATAAGCCTAATTTCGGAGTTGATCAGCTAGGTGCACGCGACGGACGCCGAGAGTTGTACTCACAGCACTCCAGGGAGAATAGATGGACTTCAAAGCTCTGAAAACAGCGCAGCCGTTGCTCTTCAAGGGTCATTCCCAACTTGACTCGGGTCTTTAGGGCGCCGACTGCTTGCATGACGAGCTTCAGAGTCAGATCCGATTTTGTTATTGGGATCGACAGGTGCTTGAAGCTTTGCTCTATCGTTTCTGGGTCATGTGAGGCAATAGCAGCTCGTACCGGAGAGAAATCAACTCCGACCCACATATACACCAGGCGAAAGAGTGCTGCTGGGTTTGCAGTCACGGCGCTGTAAGGGTTTCGTGGTGACACCGATGATTCTACGTTTCCCGCCCAGCACGAATGCCACCTTCCGAGAGTAACGTCTGTTTTTTCTAAACAGCTCGCAAGTTGCGTTGATTCTAACCAGATGTTCCGTCTTAGTGTCCAGATATTCTGCAAAATAGCATGCAGGAGGACGTAAGTTCCGAAAACGCCAATTGTGTCACTGTGTGGTGGTGCTGCATCGAGGAGGATATTCAGCGCTTCTCCAAAACACGGACAGTTTCGACAACGGCCCATCCTGGCCTTGATCCATGATTCAAAGGTAGCGCTTGACCACTCTGATTCATTGCAGGGCAGCCGAATGTGGCTCATCTCATGGCCCATCAATACAGGAGGGATATCGAAGCAGACCGTCAGAAGGCACAAGACTGCATAGGCAGCCCAGTTGGTCCTGTTGATGGTTGTTAAGACCTCCATATAACACATAGAAGAGTGCCTATGCAGAAACATACCGAATAGCCATCTCATCCTCTATCCAATCTTGCCACGATCCTTGAATGTCGTGCTCTAGGTCGCGAAATTTGTCTGGTGTCGAACCGCAGCGAACAACCTAGGATTTATAAGTCACGCTCAGTTCAATTGCATGTCTGATCTAGACGTACATTTGCAAGGGATGAGGTCCACGAAACAGCGTCATCGAACAGTTCTCGTTCACCGCTACGAATGCCATACGAGATGATGATCAGCAACGATTGCATCAGCCAGAGAGGGTGCTCGGAGGCTGACGAAGCGGCGTTTCCGAGCTGACATCGGTTAATAACAGAATTAGAATTGGATATCCATGACATACATATGTCATAATCAAGAATCTCGCGGCATAATAGAGGGCATTGGAAATACGGTGTTCTTTGTAGGCCCCTGCGCCAACCGCAAGCATTGCTAAGAGAAGACAAGGTTGTGCGGCTTCCGCTTGCCAGGTCGGCACATGAATAAAAGGGAGGTAATCGAGGAAGCATTCGAAGAAAGTCACGAGGAATCTCTCTACGCTTAAACGAGACGGAAATTCCGTTATGTTACTAATTCCGGCCTGCATAAAATAAGGTTAGGAAAATCCAGATAAAGGGTGGTTGTTCTTCCGCTCACTTTCCTCAGGACGTCTTTCGTCTCTGTGAATATTTGGTTTCTCTTTTTCTCTGATACTTCGAGGGAGCCTCTCCAAAGAGATGGGTCAATAGGCTGACCGGAAACGCCACCAGGTATGGAGGTACCTGGAATGAAAGACATCAGTTATGAATAATTCATCATAGCAACAAGCTAGGTTTAACCTGGTAGATTTCGTGCGCGCCTTTCATCTGGTGCTGACTGAAAGTCCCAGTCTGGAAGAAAAGCATCAATTATGTAATTATTATCCATGAGGAGGGCGGAAGGATCATTAAGGCTGCTCAGAGCGGCAACGGCGGGGTTCTCCCCCTGTGAGAAATCAAGAAATGCGCCCTGGGGTAAAGGTGACATGATTACTGGCTGCGCGGGTACAGGTGGCGTGGGCTGCAGAGATGTCGGCAAAACAGGCTCAGGCGCCACGCCAACCACATCAGCGATAGCTTGATGATATCGGAGGTGATGTCGCTTGATCACGTCCTTCCGAGTGAATGTAGCGTCGCAGTAGTTACAGCCGAATGGCTTCTCGTTCCGGTCTGGGTCGGTAGATTGGTTGGCGGAGGTCATACATCATCCCCGAGTTTACTTACGAGAGCGCTCATGCCGTGTGAGATGCTCGGTGCGCGAGAAAGCACGCTCACAATATGTGCATTTCAGAGGGGCGCGCCGATGAGGAGCTCCTTTACCAGTCGAGGGACTCATTGTCTCGTCAGGAAAGTATCCCTAGCTCAATGAAAAATGGATGAAAAAAAGAGTATTTTCATGTCGTCGGATTTTGATGGAATTTTCTCCGCAAACTCCAGTAGTTAGTTGGCAGGATGACCTATGTTACTAACTTGGGTTTAGCCTAAAGAGTCTATTCTGGCAACACTTCCGATATAGTTTCGGTCCTCGGGATTCTGGACCTCCGACGTGTCTTAGTCATCTACATTCCAAATGTTATCTTAGTTAAATTAGTGAACTAACTACAAGGGTACTAAGGAAATATTACACCCCCTATAACGTGCCCCACTAGTTTTCTGCCGGTTTTTAACACCTGATCTGCAACATGATATCACTAATACCATCGATTCATCTATATATACTATAGGATACTACTACAGTAGATAAGTCAGCACAAGATGAATATAATGGTACTGTATTTCTACTAAACGGACTTCTGGCCTCTTTTCCACTTTCCAGGAACGTTGATGATACACAATCATTGAGCTTCTCGAATGAATTCTTAATTTTCCGATACAGGAAGATATTCTGGTGGGTAGAAATCAGCTACCCCAATGCACTGTGTATTTCTGAACCTCGATACTCTATATGAGTGCTCTCGAAACCAACCATCAGACAATACTCCCACCATTTACCTTCAAAACCTGACCTGAAATCCAGTTGCTATCATCCCGCCAGAGTAGACTGACCGCTGCGGCGATCTCTTCTGCATTTGCAATACGGTTGAACGGGTTGTGACTAGCAATCATCTTTGCTCTGTCCTCGTCCACCACACGGTGGAATGCGTCTGTCCTTGTCGGGCCTGGTGAAATAGCATTGACACGGATTCCATTGCTAGCGAGGTCGCGCGCCAAGACTTTGACCATCTGGTTCATTGCCCCTTTGGTGGCCACATATAGAAGAAACTGGGGATGTATAACAGAGGCATCTGTCATATCTGTAGAAATAAAAATGATTTGACTTCCGGGCTTCATGTGCGGAAGTGCTTTCTAGGAAATACATCAACACCCATTTCTGATTCAAAAGGCAACCAGCCGCAACACGCTTCCCAAGAAGTGTATCAGACAACGAGTCAAGGCTTGGGGACTACTCACTTTTGCTAAAAAACAAGGACCCTTAACATTAACAGCGAAAGCCCGGTCGAAGTCGTCCTCTGTAACATTCCGTAGATCCTGTTCGGGAACATAAGCGGCGTTGGGGATAAGGATATCAATCTTTCCGAATTTAGCAACAGTGGCTTGAACCAAGCTATCCACGTCGGCGGATTTGGAAATGTCAGCCTGTACTGCAAGAGCACGTTCATGTCCAAGACGTGTGACAATCCCACTTGCCGCCTTCGTGTCCGACATGTAGTTAATGACAACGTTGGCCCCATCAGCGGCGGCTCGCAAAGCAATTTCTTTGCCAATGCCCTTGGAAGCACCCGCAACAACAATCACAAGGCCAGAGAGAGACATGATAATAAGATTTCGCTATGATTATATGGATCTGAAAGGAGGAGTAAATGGGAAGTGTGGGAAATGACCCTGCCGGACCTAACCCTTTATATGTCATAAGTGGGTACTGGTGATCAGCGCAGGAAATGCTTCGGTCACGGTCTTAATGACTGACCGACCGAGGTGGTGGGTAAATAGCAAGCGTATTATTCCCACCAACGCCCAAAAGGTAAGTTCGGTATAGTATTTGGGGTACGAGCGGGACAGTTCTCGCTTTATTCCTCAGAACTTGGGATCATGCTGCACCAAGTCCAGTCCAACCCGGCCCGCACACACTAAGTCCCAAAAGTTGAGAAGGAAGAGGTTGGTCAGTCCTGAAGGTCAATTGGATGATTCTACAGGTCAATTTGGTCAGACAAGATTCAGCATGGAAGTAAAGAGATAAGTTTCCAATTACTTAACCCCGCAGAGCTGGCTATAGTGGTTGACTATCAGGTCTCCTTCGCAAGTCTTTTAGTCTTGGGACATCTATGAGAACAGCGAAAGAACTAGCACAGCCACAGCTGCTGGAGTTACAACTCAGGCCTCCTGGTTTGTTATTTTAGGGGTAATTTTTCTCTGAAACGAAGAGAAATTCTCGACTCCACGGTCCGCAAGTTAACCCCACCACGACCCCTTTCTATTCCAGTAACAGAACATGTGCATTCCGATACAACAACCGATTTTTGTTGAACTTTGCATAACAGGGAAGCGGAAGATTTCATCGAACCAACACCTGGTGTGCGACTCACCCCACCGAGTAATCCGAGTAACCCAATTCCCCTTAGATGACCACTAGATTGGAGCATTGTTGATAGAAAACCCCTCCTGGTCGCTCCAGCCGCGGTGATCTTCTGGATTTTCCATACTATGCGTCACCTCAATATCAACGGTCACGCATACACTGGATTTTGGAGAGTGGTAGGAAAATCCCCTTCGGGCAAAGCTCCGGAATCTAATGGATGGCTTGTGCTGGATTAGATGACCACTCTAGCTCACGACGGCTTTCTTCCGCGTATAACCATGCCCAAGAGAATAGGCCTAAATTCGGGCTTGATTAAGTAGGCACACGCGACAATGAAACACCGACAATTGTACTCACAACACTCCAGGGAAAATAGAGTGACTTCAAGTCTTTTGAAAAAGCCTAGCCACTGCTCTCTGGGTATTATTCATAATTTAACTCGTCCCCAATTTTTAACTTTTTTACCTGATCGTATTATTAGGTTCGATAGGCTGCTTAAAGCTTTGCTCTATCGTTTTGGGGTTATACGTAGTAATCGCAGCCTAGAGAGATATCAACCCCGATCCATATACATACTAAATGAACGAGCGCCACCCGAATTTGCAGTCTTGGCGCTATTCGTGGTAATACGGACGATCCTATGTTTCCAGCCCAGCACGAATGCCCGAAACGCCGATCTATGTTTCCAGCCCAGCACGAATGCCCGAAACGCCGATAGTGTCACTCAACAGTACCACTGCAAACGATATGCCGAGGAGTACCTTATTGAATCGGGGCTCAACTATACAATAATCCAGCCGAGCCATTATCTGGACATGTTCCCGGTAGAAAGACTAATGCAGCAGCCGGAGCCTACCTACAATGCAAATTTCGACCCAAACATCACTTTTTCATTCGCCATTTTACGGGACCTGGCCGAGGCTTTTGTCAAGGTCATAGAGGAAAGAGAAATGCATTATTTGGCAGAGTACATAATATGCTCAACATGTCCGACTTCTTATATGGATGTTCATCACCATGCTCAGCCAGTTGAGAGGCAGTCACATCAACGTCGTAATTCAGGACTTTTACGAAGCGGCGAGGTTTGTACAGAATATGATTTCGAACGACTCAAAGGACTACTTAAACGTAGTTCACGCCCTAGCGGATCACCCCAAAACACCATACTAAATGCGATAAATTACAACTTCATATCTTTAACAACCAGATGAATTTAAAATTAAATTTTGAGGGATCATAGACCTAATACTATCTCTAGCTTACTGGCATATTTCAGGTGTGAGAACTCCACCCGCCTCAGAATATCCTGAACGCGGACTCTGGCCAATTTGCTAACCCCAAGAGTGGGGCTTCTTTTCCCCATTCTTGTCCTACCAGAAATCCTTTGGAGATAATTCACTCAATGCCGTCTTCTCGAGAGGTCTTGCCTAGCATTTTTAATCCACGTACTGGTGCAATTCCCGTTTGGGATTTTGGAATTGAGGCGTCTCATCCTCGATACATTGGAATGACACTTCCGTCCTTCTTTACTGTCTCCTTGCTTGTTAATAAAGTGACATAAACTGTCAGGATAATGATCATTTTAGCTTTCCTAAAACTTGTTCAATTAGCCATGTTCTACAATTCCCATTCTGACTTACTTAGCTCCGGATATATGATGATGATGTAGGGTCAAATGATTCGAATGTATATTTCTGACGTACCCCACCAGGATTTGGGGGCTGACGTCTACCTAAATTTCCCAAAGGATCGAGGATACAAGGTCGGTTCGGTGGGGAAACGGAGACTTGTAAAAGTTGCTCAGATGCCCCAAAGCCCGAGTTCAAGTGATCCACAATGTCCCGGCACTGTATGCTTAGATCCACCAATCTGACGATCGCAAGAATTTCCGCATCAGTCGTTTGCCGTGGATATTGTGCGTGAGGTGTATATACATATATATATATATAGGTAATTGTCGGCTGCGCAAAGGGTTGCTCAGAACTATATCTCCTCAGTCTTGATTCAGTGGTGGCGTTCCGTCCCGTCAGGTTCACCAATAACAAACAATGTCCGCCAACTCTTTTACTCACGGCCACAAGCCAATCCGACTTCCTCCTCCTTCTGGCTTGAATGTTATATCCCCTGCACCTGTTTACGACGTCAACAAGTTTCCAGACGAGAGAACTCAAAATCTCCGTGCTCTATTTGAAAGGGGCCATGTTACTGTTGCTCCACTTCGCGACCCAGACCTGATCCTTCATAGTCACCTACCACATGTATGTTGATTGGCCTGTAACATTGATACGTACATGAATCCGTCATATTTTCCACAGTGTTTCGTAGCTAATTCTCGACCCACAGTTTCTAGGTTCTGCCTATGCCCTAGGCGCGGATAGCGAACAGCTGGACAGGTCTTATGAACATGAGATCACACAACTTGTACCAATTTCTCGCGGTTTCATTCGAGGCGATGTTATTCAAAAGGAAAATTGGAGAGATTTCCTTAACCGCAAAGAGTTTGTAGTCCCACGATAGCTTTCGGAAACTAGGTCTTGGATTGCTAACTATGAACTCAGATATACCGTTGCATTCCAGGACTTTTTCGATAACGAAGTCAAGAAGAAACAAGGAGATTGGGGCAAGGTTCTGGAAGAATATCTTTATTCTGGTCCCAGCCCACTAGTCAACGGTTACACCGGAGGCCGTAAGCCAATCAATCTTCTGCCCTATTAGCGAGCACATCCTGACACGATCCTAACAAGCGTTTAGTTGGTCATCCATTCATACACCTGGCATATGCGTATGAATTCCGTAGCAAGGAGGTAGCGACCCAAGCCTTGAGTCAAGGCTGCACAGAGTATAATCCAATTCACCTTTTCCTGGATCAGCCTTCGCCAGATACTTCGACCTACAAGACACACTCCCTGGCGTCGATTTTCGAAAGAGTGCGTACAGATTCTAGACTGGACAGATTGTTCGATGACCCTGGATATAATAATCTAGAAGTGCTGCAAGAAACACAGAATCTCGCCATCGTTTTAGAGCATTGGAACGCGTGGGAAGTGACTGATCCATTGCGGCAATTTGAGGAGTGCTGTGACCTATCGGTCCTACTCTCCATAAGCAATGGCAACCCATATATTTCCTTCGATTTCTTCAACGCTCATATCATGACAGTTGCGCACGCACTACGAGTCCTGTGGCATTATCTGCCCCCACAGAGGCACAACGCAATCCTGCGACAATATGCACTATTCGGAATTATGACCTATGTCTGCCAACTACGTCCAAAATTTGACATTGATTGGATTGAAGCTATTACACTAGATGGCCGGGATTGGAAGTGGGTTATTGATACTGCATTGCACGATAAGTGGGCTTTGGATGTCCACTTTTTCAAAGTGATCCGTGCTCCAAAAGCCTTCGAAGAAACCTTCGGTCGCAAGGATGACTTCTACCTGAAAGCTGCAATCAAGTACGTGAGTGAATTTCGGGGATGGAACGGACACGGCAAAGGCGTGTCTGGGATTGCTCCGATCGAGAATGAGTAGAAACGAGAACGGTGCGATCAAGTTGCGGAAATTGTTTCTAAACATTGAGACGCTAGACTGCTTCCTTCTCCAAATTTAACTAGCTTGGGTGTATAGTACCAGATAGAAACAGTATGCTGTTATAGGTCAAAACCACTGGTATCTTTTCACTTCGACGCTCCTATTTGCTGTTAGTAGACAGTAAAGCGGGAGAGCCACAGACAGGTCTATAGTATCGTGGTCCGGCTTGGGTGTTTAGATCTTGATTGACTGCTTGTGTAGTTCGTCTGTGCTTGTATGGCTCATTTGATCTTTTCGCTATTCGGGGGAGAGACACGACACCTACCAACACTGGTTCGAGGGAGAGGGTGATCGTTCTTCCTGGTCGCTCACTACGCTCAAATTCTTTTGTCCAGTTCTCTACAGACTACGGAGCTTTCAGAGGATTAGGGATTTTGCTCAGCTTACTTTAGGAACTCATTGAGTCTACACTAAGGCGTCTGAACAACCACATGCATCAATGCATAGGTCCACTGCTCCGACCAGGTATAGGTATTTCTTCCTGTACAGGAATATTGAGAGAAGATGGGCACATAGATTGAAGTACATTATTCAAGCAGGCTCCATCTCCAGCTAGGACACAGCGACCTCTCCAGGACCTAGCGGATCAGTAGGTCGAGGTTCTTGTTCGTATTGAACAGGGAAATGTGCTAATGGTAGCTTGATCAAATCGGAAAACCAAAGGGCACAGATCTCGCTTGAACAAGGTGTGGTTGGACAACAAATAGCATTCCTCAACTGAACCATGGATGGCCTCTTATTTAACCATCTTATGAGAGGAAAATAGGCATTTTTCTAGTAATCTTGGGTGTAGATGAAGTCTAGTCATAGTCATGGATTCATGTCTTTTCGGGAAAAAGTGGCGATCAAAATAGTATACTGGAAGACTTCCGATGTCGTGTCAGAACCGAGCCCTGTGTCGACTTCAAGATGCTAGTAGTCTTATTGTGAAAAACTGCTCACAAACGACTGTCGTAGGTCAGATCAGGTTAAGCAAGGAAAAGTATCTATCAGAGTTCGTCTCTTACATCCGATGGCGGGCCTGGAATCTCCGGGGGTTATAGTCAAGATCATATAAATACTTGGAATGCCTAAATACACTAATTGTCTGCTGATCACAAATTCACAGCACGGTCATCTCATACCGCCCTATCCAGCTCCGACAAATATTTCCTCTGGATAGAGGGAGGAACAGGTACACAGAGATAATCAGCAGTAGATCAGATGTTGTCCAGACTATCCGGCACAGTGGGCTTACGCCCCCAAAAAGCTTCAATGCCGCGATGGACCATCCAACCCTGCTCTATGAGCTGGTTGCCGAAAGCACTCTTGAGATCGTCTGTGCTCCAATATGACAAGTTTTTGTAATCCATATTTATACCCGCGAATAGCTTGTCAACCAAATATTGAAGATGAACGTCGGCATGGGCCTTTTCCATGAAAGGCTGGCCAAGTGAAATCTCACCCGTCGCCAGGTAACAGCCTGGCTTTAAAACGCGAGCCAGATGAACAGCGGTTTCTGTCCAGTCTTCGGTATGCTGCACCCCTTGAAGAACGGCGATAGCATCATAATAGTTGTCCGGGATGTCGTCAACGTAATCCCACCTCCATGTACCTAGCTTGCCATTCTTGCCTGCCTCCCCCGCAAAGCACATGTTCCGCGCACGCTCAATAATATCGATAGAGCGGATCTCAGCTTCTGGGCTACATTGGCTTCGGAGGTCTTGCAAGAAGCCGCAGCTTTCGTTTGACTCCCCTATCAGTAGTACCCGCTTTGCCGACGAAAGATGTAAGTGGCTGTAGATCAGTTTCTTGATCTCAGATGCCTGATTCCACATATGGGGAAGACCGCCAAGGAAAACAGCTCCACTCCATCGGGCTTGCTCCTTGGTATCAAGAATCACATCCCCAAATCTCTCGGCATCGTGAGGCTGAAGATCCTTCCACGGATTGAGAAGCGCAGATTCGGTCATTTCGTTTTGGGCGATCTTGGTGTCTCGTATCTGCCGAAGCCTTAAAAAGGGATTTCAGGAAATTATGAGCCCACTAACGAGGCTCTGATGACCTTTGTGCATGGAAAAGTGAGTCGTTTTAAATAATTTTCATAGAACTACTTCGGAAATGACTGAAGTGATTTCTTGCGTCTAAAAATCGATTGCCGATATACCCCCGGACAAGGACGGAGGCTTCCGGTGGGGCTGGGTAAAAGGTGGCTTGCCTCAGGTCGTGGGGTGATGGAGAAAAGCCACGGCTATTGATCCCAGTCGGTCACCTACGCATTGTCCACAATTGGGACATGAGAGTTTAAGTCAAGATATGCATTGCATAGAACGTGCCCCACCGGCTAATACTCATCAGGCAGAAACTCAAGGCCTCTTGGTATTCCGTTACTCTATTCAACAATCAACAGCAGTCGGAGACGAAATCTTCCTTTTGACCTCACCGGAGAGAACCTATTAGTCCCCGCCGCCAGCGGCCTCAATTGAGGTTGGGGGACGGAAGGGATTTTGAGTCGTTTCATCTAGTTATCCCAGCTTCACGCCCGACAGATCCGGGCATAGCTACTACTACTACTACTACTACTACTACTACTACTACTACTACTACTACTACTACTACTACTACTACTACTACTACTCAACAGCCTCTAAGCCGTACGCCTGTCTAAGGATGGTGAACACCGGACAACCCCCAAGAGACTGTACCCCATGCGGGAAGAGGAAGCTCAGAGTACGCTCGTGCCCCATTAGTAAATTTACTAATTTCCCGTGGTGATTGACCTAAAAGTAATTCAAAGAGTGTGACCTACGGCATTGGCCAGAGAGCCAAGCTATTCTATGATTTTCTATTATGGATACCGCGATCATACCCAGCTGCTGATCCGTTGGTCGATCTGGGATGGTGGAATTCTAGCCAGGGATCTAACAAGAAGCTAGGACATTTCTCTGTCGTGGTAGTGGGGTGTATTCCGGCTCAAGTTCCTTCCGGTCGAAATGCACCGGAGCGTACTACTTGCGGTCGAAGACAGACGTGTGACGTTGTTTCCATACGTTCGCCGTGCGGTAGGCTGCACGTAATCTTCTCACTATTTCCTCTCGGATTCTCCCATGGTCATGAAGTAGATGTCGTATACCCAGCCATTGGAAGTTACACCATTCCTAGTGCAGCCCCCAATTATGTCCGCATTATAGATCAAATAGAGGACTGGCGAGAGCGGAGAGCGCCGGGGGATACCCGTCGGTGTTGGGATCATATCCAACGTTCTAGTATCCGAATCCTCATGCTCTGGGAGCTGATCGCTTTCTGAGGTTATGGACGAGGCGGTCATGCGATACGTTGTCGTCTGCTCTGGACACATTGAGCATAAGTAGCGATACCATTGGTTTTCCCTTGCCCCATGCTGTCTTGATGCGGTCAATCATCATTTGAATTGCATAGTCGATTGAAATGCCCTTTCGGCCACCCGGATGAGTGGACGGAGTAGACATTCGTTTCGACCACATAGCTGATCCGTCTAGCTACGGCTTCCAGGAATTTTCCAAGACTTTTGAGTAGAGACACGGGCCAGTAAGATCTGGTGAGCTGGAAGTCTCTTTCTCCACTCTTCCGGAGGAAAACCGTGACCAATTTCTGGAAGTGTTGTGGTTTGTGGCCAGTCCAGCTACGGCGGCCAGTCCAGCTACGGCGGCCAGTCCAGCTACGGCGGCCAGTCCAGCTACGGCGGCCATACCCCACCGAGAGAACGGTGGGTAGGATCTCCGAAGTCGAGAAAACGGGGAGTTCGAGGCAACTACCACCCGAGAATCCACAATATCCGGCTTAGTTATAATGCTCGGTGTCGGCATATAGAAAGCCGGCTTCATTACAAATTAACAGCGATGGCATCAGGCAGTTCTCAAGGCTTGGTAATCTCGGCAAGGTCACGTCATTTAGACATATTATAAGAAAGACTTGCTGCTGCTCCTTCCTATCGTCGTACCATCAAACCCAGTCTTATAAAACTTCCACATCATATCAGACAACTCTTGACACTATTCCAAGAATGCCATTGAAACTCAACGGCCTCCGGCACTCCCTTTGCACCCAGCGGGTGCTTCTCACTCTGGCTGAGAAGGGGATAAATGATTTCGAGCTGGTTTCGGTTGATTTCCAGAAAGCTGAGCATAAGGTGAGGTGAATTACTTATACTCTGATCTGCTTCATTAACCCGGTATATGACTTTAATAAGACGCCTGCCTACACTAGTAAGCATCCCTTCGGCCTGATCCCGTTGCTTGAGGATGGTAATTTCCAAGTCTATGGTTAGTTTTGCCTTCCTCATTTCGGCTACATTCTCTAATTATCCCTTAAGAGTCAAGAGCTATTGCTCGCTATATTGCCACCAAGTTCCTAGGCCAGGGTACCCCTCTAGTTCCTGTCCCTGGCGACATTCAAGGTTGGGCCATATTTGAACAATGGGCCTCCGTTGAGCAGAACAACTTCGCCACATACGCCGACCAGATCCTTATTCAGAGCTTATGGAACAAGTAAGCACTGCTCTCAAATTATGGGTTCTTTCTGAGCTCTTTGTTTCAATGTTCTTGTACTGTTACTAAAACTCTAATATTTCAAAAGGTATAAGGATCTGCCAACAGTCGACGCAATACTAGAGGATAGCATCAAGCATCTCGAAGCCAAGTTGGATACCCTTGACGCTGTTGTCGGAGATCAGGATTACATGGGTGGCAAAGAATTCTCCCTGATTGATATATTTTACATGCCTAATGTGAACATGCTGTACAAGGCAGGGGTGGGCTCGCTCTTTGACACACGCCCAAACCTGAAAGCCTGGTGGGAAAGAGTCACTGGCAGACCTTTTGTGAAGAAAATCTTATCTCCCTGAGAACAAAATGTAATATGACATTGCAGTGAGGTAACTCCTCCCCAGGGCACCAGTCGGGAAGAAGGCACAGAAGGTTATTCGTAAGCAGGGGAAGGAAGAAGCATATAGTGAAGAATGGGCAATTTTTTTTCTACGCTTTCTTAGTTTAAAGATAACGAAATTTTGGCAGCAAGGCTAACATAATTCACGCCCTAGCGAATCACTCCAAAACGCCATACTAAATGCCGTCTTTTAATTCATCCATATTTCGACCACCAGAGGTTTATTTCGATTGAGAATTTAGATAATGCATTTACTGTAATACAGGAAGAGCATTATTAGATTTAAGCTATAAATGAAGATGATTTAGTTGCGTTACCATAAATTACGTTGTATTTTTGTCACTGAAGACTTGAATACATATATCTCCGTAAGTTGCTTTCCCACCTCCGTCATCCTTGTAAGCTGCTCCAAATCGCTCTTCATTCATCAGAGATACTCTAAAATCTATTCAACATGGCGATGTCCGTCTCCCTTTCCTGCCTCCAGGGCTTTGAATGGGAGGGTATCCCCAGCAGTCAGAACGGAAATCTGGGCAACAATGACTCCTACATCACTAGAGATAACCAAAACAATACCACCATGATTGTGCACGATATCTTAGACTGGAAATTCACCAACATACGGTTGCTGGCAGACCATTATTCGCGCGAAGCTAATGTCACCGTCTATGTGCCTGACTTTTTCGGCGGTCAATCGCTACCACCCGGTCCTATTTTTAGCGGTAACTGGCATGAGCTAGATGTCGATGGCTTCATGAGCAAGAATACGCGGCAGCTTCGCGAACCTGAAGACTTGGACTGCACTAGGGATTTACGAGTACAATACAAGAAAGTAGCTGCCGTCGGATTCTGCTATGAAGGCCGGGCAGTATTTTGTGTGTTGAAGCTGTGAGCACTGCTGGCGCGACGAACGCGAACATGATCAACGGCACCTAGATTCCTTATCAGCAGCTACAGATATTTCTCTCCAATCCGTCATAACATCATTTCCAAGGGATAATTAACCCGACGACCCCATACGGCTGCCGCACAGTGACATTCATGAATTTCTTCATGCCAAGACTCTTTTCGCCCAGCCTATTCGTTCATCAGTCCATGCATCTATTCCAGTTCGTTAGGACTGGTCCTAGGACTGTCCTACTTTCCCATACAGATAGATCGACGATTGCCAATTCGTCAGCATTCTGTCGGATTAACTGTGCAAGGTTAAAGGGTGGCGCTGCTCTTTCATTCGCGTTCCGAGTTGACCAGCTCGTGGAAGCAATTCACGGCAGCTTGGACGGGGAGGTCAACATCTGTGTGTTCCGCTTCGTCGACTCTGCAAATCCTCTCCTCTGTGAAGGGGTTGAAGACATCGAACGATTTATCCGTTACGGTATGGACGAACTGGAACCTATTAGATACTCTTTGGATCTGCTGTACTCCTAATAGCTTACTTCACTGTTGATAAAGTTTCTGCAAGGAGAAAGATAACGAACATGCTGAAATGAACTCAAAAGGCAAGCCTTTTGAAGAAACGATACTGCGGTACTAATAAGCCACCGATCTCGCTGGGTAACTTCGTCATCGCGGCTATATCGCACATCGACCCGATATAGGCATTGTTTGCTTCGTTTCATAGTCCCCGCACCGCTTAACCCCGAATATGACTTGTTCAAGCCGGAAATTTGTTGTCAATTCTATCAGCACGTGCAATACAATACTGATATCCATTTTCCTAACATATTGCCACTCCACAAAATAGTCGCGTCGGAATACCGGTACTTCGGAAAGCCGAACCAGTATCGGCCCGAACTTAATCCAATTCCCCGACCCCGCATTCCCAATACGGAAAATACTCTAACCCCACCGAGAGTTGCATAACTGGTGGGGTTAAAAGTTAAGGGCCCTTTTCGAAGCTTTGGCTGGAGTCCCCTGTCTGGAGTCCCCTCTGAACATCCACCTTCACAGAACAGGAATTACCCCAAGGAAAGCTGACGTAATGATATCGGCCCTGGTCCCTCCCTGCATTAAGCTACCAAGGTCCTTGCAGCGCGTCTCGTGGTTTCGCACAATTGATGGAGTCAACTGGTAACACTGGTGAGCTGCCTATCTGCACCAGAATGGTCCGCTAACAGGTATGATTACCAGGTAGACTTGAAAGCATAACGGAGGCAATCGAGATACGTCGTCATGAACGGGGTCAACAATCATGGAGGTCGGAATGCGATGATCTAAGTCCTTGATCTCCGTGAGCAGATCCACTGCAACAAGACGTTCAGGCCAGGTATAGCCCTTGAAATGGATACCCATCAATTTCCTGGCCATCGACTTCCCACCGTCGGCGCCAACAAGAAAGGCACCTCGGAAGCTTTCCTCCTCTCCATTTCAGTGCCCGCGAAGTAGGATCGATTTCGTGCTTTACTTCCTGAATGGCACACAGCTCCCGACCGAAATGTACTATAACAAAGCCGGTGGCGATAGCGTGTCTATACAAGAGCTTTGTCAGATCACGCTGGGGATAGATAACACCATTACCAATGCCGTGTGCCTCTGGGATATCACCTAATCGCTTTCCACCGCTACTATCGTTGGCAATTGGCTTTCTCCAATACAGTCGGTGAATGGTAAAGCCGTCCTGTCGTACCGATTCAACCACATTGGCTTTTTTCAGAGTTTCCATTCTTTTTCGAAAACATCGACTGTAACCCCAGCCTGCCCGAGCCGTAATGCCATTATTAGCCCAATAGGGCCAGCTCCAGCCACGAGAACTTCGTTGTATGGGCGTGGGCTTCCATGGGATGCTGCTGGTTCTAGAATTTGGTGGTTTTCGGAAACGTCGGGAGATGGGGTCATTGTTGGATAAGACGTGTTGTAGAAGTGAATAGAACGCTGACCTCCCGATTGGCGCAAGTCGTTTATGACCTGGAGTGATGTTATCTCAGATGAGAGAAAGATAAATCATTATAAGAAAGGGGTGAATTTCCAAGAGATCCATAAGGCTCGACAAATGAATATCTCAATGTGAATTCAATGCAGATGATTCTTATTTGGGGCTACGTACAGTAGTGTACCAGGTGGACCCTACGGGTTATTAGCCTCAAGAGGTACCCCACCGATAGCGCCGGCACGATCCTCCCTGTTGAACCATGTTCCCCGAAATATTAAAAAAATACCGCATTGGTCCTGATAAAATTGGCGACGTTCCTTTGGATCGTTTTGCTGATGATATGAAATAATGGTGGGGTTTGCCACCCCGTCCGGTTCTTCCGATCAATTCATCAGCTCATGCGATCATCAGTGGCGTCAGTAGTGTTGTGTCCAGCCTGGATCATACCAGTATGGATATGGACATGTAATCTAGCAGGTTATAAAATGCACTATTGCCCCGCGGTGACTGTCCGAAAGTTGTAGTTTGGTTAATCCGCGAGACCCCGTTCCCCCATTAACATGGCTTTCCCATACCGAAAGATCCTCATTCTTGGAGCAACATCCGGTGAGTACTGCTAAACTCCTGAATGCATTACGTCCTTTCATCGGATTATTTAAGAGAGGAACGAAGAAAGTATTCGTTGTTAACGGGCATTCCCAGGCATCGGTCGTGCTATGGCCGCAAGCCTTGTCCAAGATGGTCGCTTTGTGATCGCAGTCGGTCGACGAAAGGAAAACCTCGATTCCTTTGTCCAAGAGCAGGGCACGGACAAGGCTGCATCTTTCCAGTTCGACATTAGCCGGTTGGATGAAATCCCGAGCTTCGTGAAGAGGTACCGCATTTCATCGGTTTGGCCTGAACCTCCCGAGATAGAGAATTTGCGTACTAATGAAGTTTCTGTTGGCGTGGATAGTGTGACATCGTCCCATCCTGATTTGGACTGTGTGTTCGTCAACTCGGGGATCCAACGCCGTTCGGTTTTCAGTGAGCCAGAAAAGATCTCTATGAGTGAGATCCAGGACGAAATGACGGTGGGTTAAAGAATTGACATACACGATCAGCCTCAGTGCCTGATATTAAGAGGGTCTTTATTTAGGTCAACTATATCTCATACGTTGCGATAGCCAAGGCCTTTTTACCTTTCTTCATGACTAAAGAGAACACCTCAACGGCCCTGATCTTGTAAGTTGTTTGTTAAGTTCAGTATTGACATATTGCTAACAGTCCCCCAGCACCTCCTCGAATCTTGCCCTTGTTCCTATTCTTCGCTGTTCCAACTACTGTGCTTCCAAAGCTGCTCTTCACCATTGGATCTTGTGTCTACGTGAACAGCTCAAGGGCACAAATACCAAAGTCATCGAGATTTTTCCACCAATTGTACAAAGTACGTATGAATTATCTTTGGACTCTTCCCGGTGAAACGAAAAAAGGGCTGGAAATTTCTAACCTTGTCGATTTACAGCCGAACTCCACGATGCAAAGCACCAGCCCGACATGGGCCACTCAGGAAAGAATTTTGGCATTCCGGTAGAGAAGTTTACTGAAGAGGTGGGGTGATCCCCTTTTGACCTATCATATCATTTTCCACACTTTCTGCCACTGATTCTAACCTGATAAGCAGACTATGGAAAAGCTTCTTGCGGGGGATGACCAGATTCCCATAGGACTATCTAAGATTGCCTTTGAAAGCTGGGAAATGCAACGCCAGGGAGCCTTTCACCACGTCGTGAAGTTGATGAAAGATAGCGCACTCTGATCTGTGTTTCACTTGAGAGCTTTGGGAGGAACCGGCGGTGTCGGCTTTGACATTGGCGATATTTTAAGCCTTTAGGCTCTGTAGGATTTTATTCTATCATACATAGCGAAGAGTGTGTGTTGGGACAGCTATGACAGAACGTGCGAGATGCACCGGAATTATATCGTTGTTGGGCTGGATTTGGGATGAATGGCGAAAAATTCTGTATGTCACGTCGAAGCGCGAGAGGTATCATCGGCACATTCAACACTTTATTTGCGTATAATTATATATTTATAATATAATAAATATAAAATACATTTTTTATTTTTTATTTTCGTTGATTCTGATATAGTAATATGTATTCTAAATATTTATTTTATTAAAAATTTCTGAATTAAAAAATAAAAAATATTTATTTTTGACAAAAGTTTTATTAAATTTTCGGTAATTTATATACAATCAAAAGTTTCTGTTTTCTTTTGAAAATAAATTAGGAATTTGGTGGAATATATAAAAAATCTAATTTAACTGTTTTTTAGATTTTTATTGAAATATTTTTGTAAAATTTTCAATTCTGTGTAAAAGAAAAACTAAATAAATCTATAAAAAGATACAATATCTTTTTTGAAATTCAATTTTATAATTCTTTTTCTTTTTCTTGACAATATAATATATAAATTTTATTATTGAATTGATATAGTGTAAATATTTTTATTTTTAATAATTTATTTTCATATTATCAATAATTTAACCAAAAAACTAATACAATATAATAATCTATTAAAATTGTATCAAATAAAAATATTGGAAATCTGTCAAATTTTGGATTTTTATCAATTGTAATATATAATTCTTTTATAATTCTTTTGAATTTTTGAAAATAATAGAAACAATTCAAATATTGTAAATAAATATTGTAAATTCTGTTTTCTGAAATATTTCTTTTACAAATTCAATACTAACTGATCAATTTCTATATATATATATCTAAATCTGTATATATTTCGGTATTGTTTTCAATATAAATCAAAATATAAATTTATATAATTATTTTTACTAAAAAATATAGATCTGAATTCACAGAATCTATTCCGAATTTTTATTTTTTTTATCAGTTTGTAATAGAATCATTTTTTATTTGTTGAATTTTTGAGATTTATTGAATCTTAGAATATTTTGTCTGTAATTAAAGTATTCAAGATTGAAATTTTCTTTTTCTAGAATCTGAAAATAAATATTTATTTCGACAAGAATGTATATCTGTTCTGTGATTGATTTTTTATTCTGAATATTATACTACACAATATATATATATATATATATATATATACTTGTCACGGGATCCCTGACAATAAAAAGGCAATCTTTTCGAAAAATATAGCGTAAAATCTATTTTACCTGAATAAAGTCTTCTTGGCACTACAATCCTGTTTCGGATACAAAGATATATCGAAATATCTATATGAAGAACTGGCTGAATAATCTTGTTTATATATGTAGAAGAAATATATATTTTTATAATTATTTTTATTTAAAAATACAAATCTGAATCTATAGAATCTATTCTGATTTTTTTTCTATCAATTTATAATAGATTTATTTTTGATTTATTGAATTTTTGTGATTTGCTGAAGTTTAGAATATTTTGGATATATATAGTTTTTCTGTCTACAATTATAATATTCAATATTGAAGAATTTTTTTCTGGAATCTGAAAATAAATAATTACTTCGAAAAAAAGTTGAATTTGTTTTATAATCAATTTTTTGTTGTTTCGAAAGATAAACTTTGTTTTTCTAATTTGATTAATTTGTAGAATATTTCAGAAATTGATTGTAATTCCGAAAACAATCAAAATAATAATTATTCTTTTTTTATTATATTTGTATTTCAGATATTGTTTGTTTTTATTTATAAAATATCAATATTTTTAATAATATTAATTTATTGTTTTTTTTGTAATAGAAATCAAATATTCTAAATATTATACTATACTATAGTAAATATCGGCTATGGTAATTAGCACAATTACCGATAGTGATGATATCACTAATCGCCATATGGAATCTAATAGAATTGACTATACGGCAATTCTTTCAGAATAGATCAGATGACTGATTCTATTCACTATCGTCAAATTAATATAAGTAGGGTCGTTACCCCCCGGCCTAGACGAAGGAAACCATCTTCTCTATTTTATTTCAATCTCAACAATTTAAAAAATTTCCTATTTGGGATCCTATTGGAATACTCCCCTCTGCTACTAAGACTACTAGTCAACCCTACTACTAGTAGTCACAAATATATATTGTTTTCAATTCTGATACTAAAATATTGATTTAATTTAGATCAAAATTATACAATATATTATTTTAGATATAAATATCAGATAATATTTATAATTTTTAGATGGATTATACAATTCTGCAGATTTTTTTAAATTTCTGTCAAAATTTATTATAGTCAATATAAATATTCTTTTTTCGAAATTCTGTATATTATAAATAAAATTTTGGATTTATTCTAGAAAATATTTTTAAATATTTATAACAGATTTTATTATTTTCGGATACAATATAATATTTATTTATTTCAGTAATAGATATCTAGATACTATATTATTTTATTGATTTTAATATTATTTATTTTTTTTAAATAAATATCAGAATTATTTTCGAAAATTATATTTAAATTGTTGATCCAGAATTTTTATTTCTGTTGTAGAAATCTAATAATAAACTTTATAATTTTAATATTTTGATTTTACTGGATTGCGGATATAAATCAATACCGAAATATAATAAAAAAATCAATTTCTGTTTGAATTTTTTTCAAAAATCTAGTATATTTTTTGTTTTCAATTATTTTCTAAAATATCTTTTTTGATATTTCTGTTTTCTAAAAACTTATTCGAGAAATTCAAGAATTTAATATTTATCTTTGTTGTTTTATTAGAGATTTCTATTATTGAATCAAAATCGATTTATTTTATTCGTTTTCGAATCGAGATATCCGGAATAACTATTCTATTCTGAACAGTTTTTCTAAAATTGATTTCAGATACCAGTTCAATCTCGGATTCAAAAATCGGAACGGATCGGATACAAATCGAATACAATCTCTATTGGATTATCGATATATTTTTAGTAGAGATTGAAATCGATTTATACTGTAGTTCTGTAGAATCCGAAAAAGAAATTTCAGGATCAGTAATAGAATTGCGACAGACTGAGAATACTATTATTTTTGTCAGATAGTCAAAAAAATCAGAATTGTAACAGTATTAAAATACAAACTAATATTTGTTGACTAGAAAAAGAATAATAGAAAAAAAATAGAAAACCAATTTAATTATTTAGTAGAATATACAGAAACTGATTTTTGGAAAAAATTTCAAGAAATTCTATATATATAAACAAAATTATTCAGCCAGTTCGTTATGTAGATACTTCGATATATATTCGTGTCCGAAGCTGGATTGTAGTATCAAAGAGACTTTATTCAGATAAAATAGATCTTACGCTATACTGCTACAACGGGATTGTCCTTTCATTGTCAGGAATTCCGTAACACAGAAATCTATTTTTTGATCTATACTGAATAATTGATAATTGGCCAGTTGTCTGGATAGTTTATGGGTATCTATGGACTGTCCAGTTTTTCTGAAAACGGGATTCTTTTTTTTTTTTGTATATATTCGAATTCTACTATCTACAAAAAATATCTTAACTATACTGTCAATATAAATTAATTAATTAAAGATTTAGAAAAATATATAAAATAATATAAATCTATAGTCAATATAATCTAGATAACTAAATTGATATATATTTAATTTGAACTTGAATTTGAATTTGTAAACTAAATAAATTTTAGTATTAATATCTCTGTAGTATCTACAAAATAAACTGTATATTCTATATACAAATATATATATTTGAATAGAATATAGTAGATAGTATTTTTTGATAATTTATTGTAATTTGCCATAGTTAAATATATATTTTTGAAACAGAAAAAAATTACTACATATAATAATGCAGAAATTGGGTCCACCCCTGGGTCTGCTGGATATACCCGCGGGTACCCCCGCCCATAATGGGTAGGCCTTTCAAAAATCCGTCCATGGGCCGTCCAGTACACAGATCTAATCTCCAATATACCGGTCCAATATATTTTTGAAACTATTTTTGTAGATATTTCTGAATCCGATTTACTGTATTTGTTGCTGATATATATATATAACAAATTCTGAAAAAATTTTATATTATTTAAATTGTCTACTATAATAGTAATCTCTGTAATAGTCGGATCAACAGTCACAAGAGAAAACTCTTCAAACAGTATCTGTATATATTTGTTTTTGTAAAATAGATACTTCTCGTCATTCTCAACTAAATAAACCGCGCCGCATACAAAACCGAAATGAACAACGGCTGTCCTTGCTATGCTCTCCTCTTTGTGTCCGAATCGAATCGATGCAAAGGCGAGAACCATTAACATAAGTGAGAAACAGATCCCTGCTCTATGATCCTCGCATTCGCGACGTGGAGCGTCAAGATATCTGCGATAAGTGCTCAATGCGAGATCTTGGTACTCATTTGCTGAAATTATGTAAGTGGCACAGTCGTGATTTTGCTCACGCTTGGCGCTCACACTTTCATATGCTGATAATGCGAGAATTCCGCTAAGGAGAAACTCGTATTTTAGTGCTAATTTGGGGATTGTGTATTGTCAGAGGCTTTCCTCACCGGTTCCAGGGGTACTGCAGCTTTTGTAGGTTGTAGTGGTCCATCGGTGCATAAGCTGTAGTTCCAGGTGGCAATGACTTGATGGGAAAGTCGGAGATGTTGTGTTGACGCTAGGCTGTGTCATTCCTGTTACTTGGTCTGCTTTGGTTTCTGCCTTTAAGTACTGCGCTGGTTGAGCTTGTGAGTGGGCAGGTATTATGGCGTATTCACAGGCTGCACCTCGATCATCGCAGCGCTTGCAGGGTCGGCCAGCTGCATCGCATTTCACATGGCGCCGTTGCATGATATGCAGCCAGTGTATGACTTTTTATGGGAGCGACTAGGGGCCATGATTTCTCCAGTAGGTGTCTGTATATACAGGGTTTGGCCTATAAGAAGCTCATATTAGTAGGTCGTGTGCATCGCGAGCCCTTGAACTGCCATCTAGTTTTCAAGGTTGGTTAATTGTGGAATGCGAAAGAGCGCCGAGACGCGCTAGATCAACCATGATATATCACGTAACCCTGGCGACAGTCCGTATTAGACCTCACATAACGCGCCCGCGAAAACCCGGCCCCCAGTAGAAGTATTTGCCCTGATAAGTGAGTGAGCTTGGTATCTCAAAGTATCACATAATATCCTCGACTTCGACAAAATATGCCATAATATTCACCAAAATTGAATTCTCTCGAGCTTCAAAGGGATTATGCTGAGAGGCAACTCAGTTTACTAGGCTCGTTCGCGTTGCACTGAGTCGTGGGGTTCGGTGGCATCCGTCTCAAGTCTTGATACATGCGTGATGTGGCAGCGATCGAAGGGCAAACCGAGTGCGGGCTGGTGTCGCCGTGCAGCCTCTCCATTGGCCTCCCCATGGCGGCGCCCCTCCAAGCACTCATTGTTCTTCAAAGCTGGCATCATAATTTAGTGATTACTTGCCATATCTCTATTTGAAAGAACTATTCAGTAAATTGTCGAACGACGCAAGTTGAAAGTAGTATAGTAAGAGCCCTCTAGCTGGTGAGGACATTGGACTGTCGCAGAGGGTGTCCAGCTGGCGTATTGCCCCAGGCCCACTTTCCTCGACAATTCCGGATAGTTGCAGAAAAGTTCCTAGCGGAATTCGCGTGAGTGAACCACGACGCCGTCTTTGTGGGCCCATAGCCGAGAAATATGGACCCGCGTGCTCGGCGCGGTGGGGTTGCAGTTCTACGGACAATATCTAATGTCCGTCAGCCTGTTTACAAGATAACAGGATCGGGACCTAGGAAGATATCAAGACACACAGCTCGCCTCTATTCTCTTGGATTAGGAGTCAGTCCCAACACTCAAATATTTACAGCATTGTCACGTTTCTTCATTTACACGGAGATGCTCTTCATCTGATCGGTCATATCTGAATTGAAGAGTTTTCTATAGATCCTGTACCATAAACGGTGTTACGCGTCAGAAAAAAGATCAAAAACAATTTGTACATTTCAAAGAAAGTATCAAAACTCTGTGAGAAGAAAAAGGGAGAAATAGAAAACACTTCTCACTGCAATTTCTTCCCTGAATAATCTCAGGAAAGGTTGTTAGGTCACTTTACTGAGAATCAAGTTTTTCAGAGACGAAGAGTTGAGCTTTGTTTGATAAGGGCAACAAAAGTTACATAATCCATATGACCATAAACATTTTCTGTGTACAACCTAGCATTGCCTCTATGCCATGTCATATCCTTTGAAAATTTAAATATCCCAGCGGGCCCAGCCATTCTCAGCAAGCAAACCAAAGAGGCCAGTTGATCATGAGACCCTACAGCCTATGAAGAGATCTGTGAATAACTCTTGCAAGAACGGTAAGCTTGATCTCATGGTTGGAGACGCCTACCTGAATTTTCTTTCAGCAGCTGCAATAAGGCGCAGGAGTACCAGGCCACACACAGCATGCCGTCCCACACTGAGCGGCTAGTACCCATTGTCTGCCATTGCAGACTGCAACTGCATCAGAGTCGACAGTGCAGTCATAACCACTTCCACTGCAAGCCTCGCCAATGGTAACCCGTGCAGATACCACGGCGACCAGAGTGAGTAGCGAATAAAGCATGGGAGGGAGACGCATGTTGATAGTGCTCAAATGCCCAGTGAATCGAGCAACAGATAAAAATATAAGCTTAGTAGTGGATGGGACGTGGGTTCGAACGTAGAAGACAGACTGCGGATTTATAGTCCACTTCATTCACAACGTAAGAAGGTGTCTGGCTCTCATTGGACACTGAGGTTCATGCACATTGCACCTGAGGTAGTACCAAGTGGCTCCATAATCTGGTCTTACTGTCTCAGACGCTTGGCTAATGCATGCTAATCACCGCTTTTCCGTCGGGTAAATCTGTTCGCAGATCTTTCGAACAGCCAAAGGGCTCTCATTTGAATAGGTAGTTAGGGATTAGTGTTGCTGCCTAGTTTCTCATGTTTATCCGCGCAATCTTGGCAGATTCCGCGCCTTTGAGCCAAGGTACAGTACCCAGTTTGTGGTGCTTGATTTCGGCCACCTGCAACAGATCCTGCCAGTCATCAGTGGCGTCCTATACTATGTGTCTTTGCTGCCTCTGGCTTGCTACGGGTATCGTGCATTGTGTTACATTGGACAGCGGCACTGACGGAGGCAGATGCGCTCGGTACTGCTATGTATGGAATCAAGGCACCGAGCGGCGAACACCACCGCCGCGACAGATTGTTAGCCTGCTTCGCTTGAGACTGTCAGTTTTCTTGGGGCTTCTGTACAAGGAGCCCAGGTACATGGTGCTTTGACCAGCTGCGCTGCTCTATACAAAATTAGGAAAAGAGTCACTAGTCGAGTTGTTGGAGTATTTTTATGCTTCGCGGTAAGAGGAGGATATCACGGGATCCCTGGAAATAAAAGGGCAATCCCGTTGTAGCAGTATAGCGTAAAATCTATTTTATCTGAATGAAGTATCCTTGGCACCACAACCCCGCTTCGGACACGAATATATATCGAAGTATCCATGTGACGAGCTGGCTGAATAACCTCGCTCGTATATATAGGATTTCTTGAAATTTCTTCAAGAACCAGTCTCTCTGTATCTTATTAAATAATTGAATTGATTTTTTTAATTTTTTTCTATTATTCTTCTATCTAGTCAACAAATGTTAGTTTGTATCTTAGTTCCATTACAATTCTGATTTTTCTTCTTTGACTATCTGGAAAGAATAATAATATCTTCTATTTGTTGCAATTCTATTGCTGTTTCCGGATTTTACAGAATAACAATATCAATCGATTCCGGTCTGTACTAATAATATATTGATAATCGGATACTGATTATATTCAATTTGTATCCGATCCAATTCAGTTACTGAAACCGAAATCGAACCGGGTTCTGAAATAGATAATGAAAAAATTGTTCGGAATAGAGCAGTTAGTTCTGTTATTTCGATTGGAGGATAAATAAATAAGACTGCTTTCGAATCGATAGTAAAAATTGTTAATAGAATTGATAAAAATACAAATAATTTATTTGATTTTTTGAACAAATTTTCAAAAAACAGAAATATCAAAAAAAAATCGTCGATTACTCTAAATACTTTTGGCTTGGCCACATTTATTCTAAGTTTCAGGAGGGTTTTTATCTGCGGAATACTGCTTGATTCTCTATTTTACTCATAAGAGTCGTTTCATTTCTTGCAATGTCTTGCGCTGTAACAAGGTGCGGGGTTGGATAATAGGATTCCTAGGATAATCAACCTGTCATGCTCATCGGGTGATTGTGTTGTTTTGTACTAATCTAGATATAAAAGAATCCCAGCATCCCAATCAATGGGTCCGCAGAGAGGAGAAGAAATTCACCTGTATTTAGCAATCTTATTCCGACACAAACATATGCATCAAATATTTTGCAATAGTCACAGGCTTTTTACATGAGATTCAACTTCTGTTGGAAACTTCTTGGACATCTCTTAGATAAATCCATCTTGGATGCTTATTTTCCTCCATATTGATGATCATATGACCCGGATTTTTTCTTCCAGTATACACCAAGATGCCAGCTAGAGAAATGCTCGTTCGACCTTTTCGCGGTCTTTGTCATTCATTGTCCTCTGCTGCGGCTATACCAGATATTCTCCGCCTATTCACAGTTAGCCCTACACCTGTTGCAGCAGAATCTGGTTTAAAGAATCTTGCTCCTTTCCTTGGGTTTCCTTGGGCGCGAGTCGGAGGGACAGAATGGCGTCGCTGATTATTTCCGCTTCGTTACCGATATCCCTGCGATATATGCTATGACCTTTGAAAAAGAGGATGCTTGGATGATCGACGAAACTCTTTTTGTGGTTGGATTACATGGAAAATGCAGGATTATAGAGTGTGACCTGATACCGGAGCGGTATATTTGGCATATATAAACGAATTGGGTAATATTGCCATGGAAAGATGAGGCAGAGAAATAACTGTCTGCTGAGTGGATATATCGTTTTCAATGACACAGTGAACTCAGTATATATTTTTTCGCTCATGCTGGCTGCCGATTGACATGAAAAAAAAAAAAAAACAGGTAGCAATTCTTGTACTTATCATGAATCAATCCGGGACAAGAAATTTGGGAAAATGCAGCCCTCCATTTGAAGTAAGAATCTTGTTGTGATGTGGTCGAAAATTTCCGGAGTAGAGAGTCTCGAGATCTTTATGTACATAGAAAGCTCTTGATACTCCTCCGTGAGATTGATCTCTTGAGGAGATCCGGGCAGCAGAAATTCCGACAGAATATGTCACCAGCAGCTGAAGAGCATGTCAACTTCTGGACGACCCAAAGAGTCGCCTGTTAAAGGTCCAAGCTGGATATCTTATGTAAACCGTGCCGTGCTACATATATCATTGAGTTTGTTTAGAATGATAAACACCCCAAATAATCCACTTTATGATGAATTTATCTTGTTGGTATTTTTAAGATAGTAGGGGCGGAGAGAAATAGCACCTGAGGGAAGAAAAATTTGATTTACAATTGTTTGCTTGCCGCAATAATTTGTCACACTGATCTGCAACGGTTCAGCGCGAATGAACATTTTCATTTCCAAAGGAGTGGAATTTTGCAAGTGGTAAGGAAAATCTCTCAGTTGATGATGCAGAAACTCCCACTTCATTCAGTATATCTTCGTAATCAGACATATCTGAGCTATCCGAACTATCGGAAACTTCGCCATCATCAGCAAGATGGCAAACTCTACAATTTTGAAATTGACTGTGTAAGCCCTTGAACTTATTCCGGTCCGGGTCTTTGTATATTAACCTTTCACATTGTTTTAAATGGTCGACCACACTGGCATGCCCAACAAGAAGGCGTAGATCAATTTCTGGGCGCGAATACTCCCCCCAAAATTTCTGTCGAGAAAGTTGGTCCAAACGATGGCGTGTGAATTGGTGTCGACTTTTTATGACTGGACGACCCCTCCGATTTAGAAATATAGCGTTCCATTTGGAATCATTATTCTGTATGTCTGGCAGAACATTTTTCGTAGAGCATGCTTTTTCGTTGCACTCACAGCGTGGGGGTAGTGGTTCGTGATAGATTGTACGGAAACCAATCTCCATCCGCAAAGCATTTGGTAAGTAGAGAAATATAGCTTTTCTTCGTAACTGAAACATACTCATCGAAGAACCCGTCGATTTTTTATGCTGGTTTCGCTCCGGTCTACGATGGCTTGATATCGGAGTTTACGGCGCACATCTCTTTTGTCTCCGACGCCAAACACGGCATGTTCCTTGGGCAATGTTTTGGTGGCAACAAGGGATGACAAATCAATTAGAAATGTACATATGAAACCTGAACCACGGATCTGCTGATTAAGAACCAACCTGGTCCATGGGCAGGCTTTTCGCGGGCGAGGCCTACATGCTGGTGTGATTGAGTTATACCGTAATTTGCGTCATTGACACATCCCCGGAGGGCGAAAAGAATTATACGTCCTTTACTAATCTGGTGAGACGAATTTAATCCACTCGGTGCCTGTTGCATCAATTATACTCAGAGTCATTGAAGATGAAAACCGAACACCAAAAAATTCGATTCCAGAAATAAGCAAATATTATCGCAGATGTCAATCTGCAACTATAACAGGATCTCATGTAGCCACTATCTGAAAGCAGTTTCTACGAAAAACAGCCTCGTGGGTATTTACTTTATAAGGATTCAAGGGTTTTATTATTATTATTATTATTATTATTATTATTATTATTATTATTATTATTATTATTATT
>Ga0102593_1000478_pt1 | contig 71992 bp, 62 predicted proteins | sample AraplaCol_mMS_r2_2_FD_76862 | JGI IMG/M metagenome (GOLD analysis project Ga0102593, IMG submission 76862) | Arabidopsis root microbial communities from North Carolina, USA - plate scrape MF_Col_mMS_r2 (SPADES assembly) (version 2) | ecosystem: Host-associated > Plants > Roots > Endosphere... | reverse complement strand
GTTATTATATAAAGATATGTCTAGACGGGTTTTGATTTTTTTTTTTTTTTTTTTTTTTTTGGTATTTGTATTTGCTTATTATGTACATTCGGCTTCCCTCGCCCCGATTCTTTCGTGACTCTTCGGGTTTCCGAGGGAAAATTAGCGAAAGTCCTAAAAACAGATCTCCCGAAATTCTGCATTACAGGCGAAAATTGAAAAGTTACAATCTTTTCACCCGATGACGACAAGTCCGAGGCGTTCTTCGGAACGTACGAAACCAGGCTCCTCTCGACGCCGAAGTGTACTCCAATAACGGCGCTTAACCAAGCCGAGGATGATGCATTGGCAGAATCGATCGCGGCGGTCTCGGCCAATCAGCTTCCACACATTTCTACCTCCCTAAAGCTATCCGGGTGGGCTGAAGATATTCCCGGCCTTGTTGCGTCCTGTTTTCGCTGCCGGACGATAATCCATTCCTCGTTCACTGGCCTGTGCCACTGTAGGTCTCAAGAGCCCCCACCATTCTAACTGGTTGGCTCATGCAGATTACGTCGAAGATGACTCGGTCTCGACCCTAGCCCGTGAAAATGAGGCATTTCGAGAATACAGACAAACTACAGTACGCTTTCCTCGGAGGCGGTCAATTCACTGCTTTTCCACCCCGGAATTACTTTCTATGTTCTCGCTTGGGATCGGGGCTCTCGGGGTGTGATTTTTCGGCCCTGCCCCGGTCTGGGAGAGGATGATGATTAACGGACGACTCCATACAATCACCATCATAGTTAGTACATACTCCGTACACAACCCCAGATCCTCTCCCGATGGCTAGCGGCGGATCCCGACCCGGTTGTGGCCTCGGGAAGTACTCTCTTCCTTTTGAGATTCTCCCTTGTTGTCGTGACCCCAAATTCCACGTCGCTCTGAAACACGTCTATTTTGCGCGATTTATTTTCAATGGGTTACGTACGAAGTTCTATATCCAGATATGCACCTGATCTGTGCGACGCCTTGAGCCCCTTTGTCTGTCTTCAGCTGGCATCCCCCGCGTGACTTATTTATCAATGGATGTGAGAAGTCTGGACCTTAATGCCGACTCGCCCTTCGACCAAATCGAGCAAGGCTTGGTGGGGAAAGGGTTCGCCCCTGGCCCTCCGCAAAAAATAATATTGCACCAGGAGACCGCCACTCTACCCCGGCTAGACTTCTTCGACTTTGAGGCTATACTTAGAATCTTTAGACTCTACACATCGAAGATGTGGTGCACATGACCGTTGAAGTCTTATTGGACCAACCATATCGGGAAATCCTTTATCTGCTTTGTATACAACCACGCTAACAGTCGAACTAACATCGATTTCAATTTCCATTATCCGGCTCTGGTGCATTACTGTATCAATTTTGCGATACACGGCGGAATCAGTTTCCTAATTCTCCCGTGATAATAATTCCTGCTTTGTGAAGTCGGGTCTCGACCTATCAGCCGGCTACTGTCCAACCAGCATGCATTTCAACACGGGCTGGTCCGAAGTGCGGAAACAGGAACGGCGATCTGCTTGTCTCCTATTTTCTCCGAGGCGGCTTCCCGGAGACCTCACGTCATGCTGCGTCCATAACTCGTCCCAATCGACTGGACGGCGGGATTCGGATTGCTTGTCTAATCGTCCAATGGTTGGTCTTTTCTGATGCACTGACTCGCTGCCTAATAACCCGAAGGCTCGTTTCTTGCCTGTTTAGTTGACTCGAGCATATACAACCAGGTTTGTCGAGTATTTTCCCCCTCTTGGCGTCTTGGCTCTGGGGAAGCTGTCGCGTGGTCCTTGCGAATGCGGGGTATAGCGTGGAAGTGTCCCTCCACTCAGCTTTGTACAGCCCTGCATGACATCGTAATGTTCTCTTTACCGGCTGAAATGACCGGTCAACGTGATACATCTCGGTAGCCCTCCCGTCCGTGAGTAACCGTCGCTATGCTATGCAATATATCGTCGCAATGGAACCCGTTCAATGTGTCCGTGCGGTCAAATTTCGTTCTTGGGTTTCGACATGATTCAAGTGCCGATTCTTTCATCGGTACTTGGTCTGTTTCTCTGATGTAGTTCAACTACAATTCTAAATGTGAATAGCATATAGGTGCAGATGGGTTGTACCTCAAGTTCCTACTAAGAACTATATCCCTCCAGGCATATAGTGGCTCGAGTAAAAAGATAGTCTCTGCTTCAAGCAGTTTTACTATTCTTGCTCTTCCTCATATAGAGCAAGAATTGCCGGGCATTAGTAAAACTGCAAGATAGTTTGATTTCTGATACCTCTAGTTATCGCATTTAATATTAGTTGGTTAGTAGCCCTGACTTCTGGTTCATGTTCCATTTTTGATGGCACGCATAATCAATACTTCGTATCAAATAGCGTCAATAGGTAGGTACTCGAGAGAATCAATACAAGAAAAGCTCGTCTTTATCCGCCCCACTACCCTTCCACTGATCCAGCTTCTCCTTCACAAGATCAGCCGCAACCTTGGCATAGCCTGCCGGGGGAGGCGGGCCATTTGTATTGGGCTTCTTGGCTGGGTCGCCAACAACCCAGGCAGTTGGGTTAGATGCACTACCTGAGGCAGCCTTGCGAAATACCTCAATATCCTCCATCTCATAGCCACGGCCGAAAATCACCGCCCGCGCAGGACGGCTATAATCGTGAGTTCCGATATCATTGGATGCCGCAGCTTGAGGATCGCGCCCGGCGAGAAGGTGTGGAAGCTCAGCTAGCACGGCTTCGTTGGTTTGAATAAAGTGAATCACTGAAAGCGTTGATTAGTATTTGGATTGGCTTAAATCTGTTAGTTGTGGGGACAGATTTGATTTATCGTGACATGACGTACCCTCATATTCCGGCAGAAGTGCTTCGCTGACGGGCTTTCCGATCGCCGTCGTGCGGCCGCAGAGGACTACCGGCAAGGGTCCAGAAAGGGTTGACATCTTGTATGAGGGCGAGGACTTTGTGGGTGTTCTGAAAGTTGAAGGGACGGAGATCTTGCTTGGATTTAAGAGCAAGCTGCCCCTCCCTCTGGCAAAGCTACGCTAGTAGTATTTATAGACGTCAGCCCCATTCGTATTTTTAGGACTGCCCCTGTCAAGGACCTAGCAGGTATCAATATTGAGTAGAAGAAATTCGGCCTACCGAGGCAAGTAAGAAGACCATATCAGTCCCAAGTTAGAAGTCGGACTTGAATGAGATCCGTTATTCCTGTCCGTTGTGCTCTTGGGAAGGTCGATGATGACCGATGGAGTTCAAATTAGTAGCGTGCCGCGAGGTGGCTTGGCGCGTGCGGCTCTCAGTTTTATACGTGAAAGGAAGCATTCCAACCAAAATATCGTTTGAAGTTATATCAAAGAGACAGAAAATACAAAAAAAAAAAAAAAGAAACATGTGATGTCCTTACTCCGAATATAATCAGTCAGTTTCCAAAGTAGAAGTCGCTATGGCAAACGATCTTAATAGCTACAATCTTGGAAATTCAGAGGACAGAAGAAAAAACGAACTAAAGAGTCTTATACAAGAAAGAAAAAAGATTTCAAGTATACCACAACGTTTCTCGGCAAAAATAGAGTACTTAGAGCTATGTATAATAAAAAAGGATAAAAAGAAAAAAGAAAGGCCAGGCCCAGGAGTCGAACCCGGATTACATAGACAGCACTCGAAGTCTACTAGGGCACTACCAACTTGTACTAGCCCAGCTGATTTTGCTAGTATTTCCCAGAATTAAACCATCATCGATAGTATGCCATACTTTTTTACTATGAGAAATCTGCCCTCGGTATTTCCATGACCCCGAGTCAGGGACTTGAGTCGTGGGAGACAGCCTAGATTGACAATGCAGCGCGAAAACAAGCTGCATTAGGGTATGGAATCAATCAATCAATCAGCAATAGGATTACATATGCTTTGAGTCTTTTTAATATCCCCAACGGAGTAATCAAGTCAATTTGAGGTCCCGGCGGAGAAATACAGAAACTAGCATTGGTGGAAAATTACATACTGCTACAGGCAGTCATTAGTGCAGTACTATAAGTCGAAGCCCCCGACGACGAGAAATCAACTGATCCTATCGAATCGTCCCTCATTGAGATATAATTGAGCACTCGAAATCTAAACCGATGTTTCCAACTAACAGGGTCTACGGACCTCAAAAATACAAATTTTTGGGTACGGTTCGTTCCATCTTTACTTCACTATGTATACCATTGAAGAGTTTGAAGGCGTATGAGCAGTACGTACCATCGCGGCGGGGAAACTGAACTGCTTAATTTGTGGGGCCATCATTTTCCGGGGTTGCGGGGTATACGGTTTGCCTCATTGAGATTACCGGCACTAGCTAGCAAAGAATCAATAACACTTAACAGTTGAACTTCAATATGCCGAGTATTTACCGATTGGTCTCTACGATTGTGAGGGGGATACCACGCTATTTTCTTAATGGATGTTCTGCTTTTCTAGAAATCAGAAGACTTCAATTTCACCTACAGATCCTACCACTCAATCACTGTAAAGATATCATCAAATCTTCGAGATGAGACTCAATAAGAAATTCTTCTTTGGTGCAAACTTGGTAGCATGTGCTTCAGCAGCTCAAATTACCAAAAGCCTTTCCAAAAGTGAAGCAACGTCCTGCCCTGAATGCTGAATGTCACTATGTGCTTACAACCATTTGAAAATGATCAATAGATGCACAGGATCTCTTTGACTGGTCCATGCAAGTCAATGATATCCGTTGGGATGATTCCTACAAGTACATATGGTATTCAGACCATGGCCCTTGGTCAACTCGGTTCACGGCCTGGTATGCTGCTGGCCTGCTATACCGCAACCGAGGACAGGATTTGCCTAACGCGAAGGCCGCGATTGAGAACATGTAAGATGGCGCGCACTTCCAAGCTTTTAAACACTTGTCCACCATGGAGGAGTTTCGTTAGAATGTGAAAGCCTGACCGATCCCTATCAATGTGTTTAGTCTTTCTTGCCAGATGACTGAAAACTTTGAGTCGGCTTGGTATGGGACATTCAAAGTCTCGCCCGATGAGCCGTATCCAACCCCTGACTCAGAATTATATCCACCGGAGATCTATGTAAGTTTAAATTGAAGACGATCGCTTTCAGGCTGGTACTAGTAGTACAATTAAGTTTTGAGAGGGCAAGCCAGTCGCTGACAATGCCATAAGAGCTCCTACGACCCGAACTGGAGGGAATTTATCGGAACGCAACTGGTACAAATTGTTGAGGAGTTTTCAGGCTTGATAGGATCAAAACTAGTAACTCAGATCGAAGACAGCTTAGAAATTGCAGCTGTTGGATCAATGCGTCGGAACGGATCATTTCCCGAAGGGGACAATCTGACACCTGCATACTCAAATCCAGCTCTCATGCGGGCCTGGTATATCTCCTGGATTGGCAATAGGCGCAATAATGACGTGAGATAAATTCAATATCTGTAGTTCGTTGATAGGCATGGAAGCTAATCATGGACAAACAGACCCTCATAAATTATGCCAACGACGAAGCGGAAGCCGTATTTGAGCTTTTCAAGTCGATGGGCTCTGATGTACTTTCAGAATACAATGCACCAACTTATTACGGAATGGATACTTGGGCACTTGCTGGCGCGATGAAATATGGCCCACCATCCGCTGCAATAACTCGGAATTCTAAAATCATTCTCAAGGGTCTTTGGTCAGATATTGCGGCTCATTATAACCCTTACCTTTCCGTGATCGCAGGTCCAGTATGTCATAAAGACAAATTAATACACTGACCTGATCTCTGACATTGATTCAAATAGTACGATCGTGCCTACACGCGCGATATGGTCACAAATTCGGCTGTCATTGACTATTTCTGGTGGGGTCTATATGGTTACGGCATAGGACCTCAACCCAATAAGCTTGAATCGGATCTCTTATTCGACGTGACGCAGGGCGCATCATTGGCGCTCATAATGGATGTCGTTGCAGAACATATCTCAAAAAAGGATGATGAATGGCTACGGGCCCAAGGCATTTGGCATGGAAATCGCACAATCACCAAGCAAATTCCGGACTCTATCGGGGAAATCAGACAAACTCGAAATGCAACCACTTGGATCAGCGCGACGCTAATGATAGGAGCTCAGCAGGTCAATGAGACCGTCAATCGCGGGGAGCAATATGTTCCAGCTATTGTTCAATGGGCGGGCGATAAGAATCACAAACCGCATCCGTATATGTCCTTTTTCTCGCTCTATCCGACTGCATCAACGATCAATGCTGTTGTCGCACCAAACTATCTTGAAGTATCATATCCGAATACCACCCAGGTCGGTACGGATATATTTACCTTTGCACTCGCACAGCTCCCGCCGAGTTGGACATTGATCAAGAAAAAATTTGTGAAAGGCCTTGAAGAGTTACCCTGTCTCAATGTTACGGTCAATGCGAAGGGACTACAGAGACTCCCAGTTGTTTACGGGGCTACCGTTGAAGATAATCGTGTTTATAATGTGTCTTACATTGTACCAGCCGACTTCAGCGGTACTCCCAAGGTCTCCTTCACATTTGAATACACTTGCTAGCAATTGGGCATAGAGAGAGAGAGAGAGAGAGAGAGAGAGAGAGAAAATTCAGGAAGAATCTTGACGGCATCCCACTGTAAGCATGCCTTGGGACATCAGACTTCAAGAAATGCAAATTGTTGTAATTAATCGAGACATCTAAAGAATCCCATCAACCCATCGCTGGCCATCAGATTCTAAATATTAAGCAGCCGATAAAAGCCAGGAAATTCAGACTCTCAAACAAATGCTTCTAGGAAAAATGTCAACCACCAATTAACCAGCAAAAGAGGTGCTTTCCTGCGAAACTCACATGTGAATAGAAATGAAATTTGCCATCATTGGAGCTCAGTGGTTATGGCATCCGATAGGAGGATCCCCCGATGGAGGGCTTTGACAGGGATTGGGGGCTAAGGCTGTATTTGAGTCTGAGGTCCCATTTATTGAGAGGGACGCTGCAAGGGCCCAGCCAAGTTGAAGCAGAATAACGTAGTACAGAAAGGTAATATAGCTCATCGTGACAAGTAAGCGAGCCTAAAGAATTCGGTTTTCAGAGGCCGTATTATACTTTTGATGAATAGTGATAATTGTTTAAATCCAGATATGGCTAGCATAACATGAAAAACGGATTTTCTCAGTTCCGTTCATGTTCGCTGATCCCAGCCTTACCTGGATACCTGATGCAAGGAAGGCCTACTTAATCAGTGGTCTCGAGTCGGGTAACTGGATCAGTCTATTCAGGAGATTAACCAAACGCGTGCGTTCCGACATTCCTAAGAGTTTGCAAAATATTCGAGCACTGCTGAATTATTGACGGGAATATCAACAAGCGCATCGTCATTTGCTGTTTTTGCAAATTTAAAGATTGATAGGGCTTGTAAAATGGAAGCAAGGCAGCAAAATAGCCAGTTGCCTACATTCTCGTCATGTACAGCCACTGACAGTGGCATATAGACCTAAAACTAGCCCTACAGACGCTCATGTGCTATCGGTAGATCGACATGCCGGACGCGTGGGCCGGTATTTGGCTCCCGATACATGCTAGGATTAGTATACGATGATTGGCTGAAGAATACGAGTCAACCCTCGTGGATAACTGTATACAGTATGTAGAAGATGAGTCGAAACTCTGGCATGGTGGCTTATATAGCACCAGCCGTATGAAAACTATGATATATTGGCTTGAGAAGAGCAACATAATACCTAGCTTGTGAACGTCCAGCTGGATCTCATCACCCCCTGAAATATTCATAAGGAATCAAGAGTCCACTGGACTAGGAAATCTATATGGGACATTGTTGGCGGTAAGTATGTCCTAAAAGAGGATAATGGTTTCCGGTCAATCTGTACCAGATCAGACTTGACAACCCAGGTAAACCGCGCGAGCTGACACTTATATCAAGGTACGGCAATAAAAACTCATAATACTGTTCAACAATGTCATTATCGGATAAGAGAGAACTCCACGAGCATCAGGAAGTCTATCAAGCGCCTGACCTCAAGAGCGATGCCGCACTCATAACCCGCAATATGTGCACCGTGGGATTGGTCTCAGGCTGGCTGCTATCTTTGCTTTGTATAATCGGGGGCTCTATTATACTGACCCAGAGCTCCATAGCCCCAGATGGCGTTCAAGGGAAAGCTTTTTTAATTAGCTTCTCCCAATGGAACTTTAAGCCGCCAGAAGCAAAAAATCTACCAGGTCATCGTATCTTACCAATGGAAGCTGGTGTATCCATTTCGTTAAATTTGTTGCTGAATATTCTGGTGACTGCGATTCTTGACACAACCAACTACATACACGATACAACTCTAAAGTGGGCATTATATCAAGAAGGACGTCTGAAATACAACTCAAATATCAGACTGTTTACAAGTTCTCGATGTCATGGTCCTAATAGCTGGTATGCAAATGCCGTTTCCCTACTGGGACTGGCACTCACGCACGGATCATTATCGATTGTCATCATGAATATGGTTGTCATCGGAGTGTGGGATGACAAAAAAGAAGCTTTTGAGTTCACACTGGATCACACTACCGACTTTGTGGAGATAAACTGCTTTGCAGTTGTCTCTCTTGGAATTGGAATGTTCCTACAGGCTTGCGTGTCTACTTCTAGTCTTTTATGCAGCCACGGAGTTAAAACATGGGATAGCAGTTTGTTAGCCAATGCAAAAACGATTGCGAACCAGGGAAAAGGATTTGACGAAGGCTATACGATATCGAAGGTTCCGAATAGAGAAGTTCAAAGTTCAATGTTGGACATCGCTCCCCAAATTCATCTTATTCGTCGACTTATTTGGTTCTTTGTTGGGTTTTTTATGGTCTGGTCCTTAGGCCACGGTATTTACATCGCAACTCAAGGATATGACATGGACAATGTTGTGGGATGGTCCCACGATATCCAACAATACTGGCAATTCTACGGTGGTGTGTGGATGGGCTTCACTCGGCTATTCAAGACTCCACCCTACTGGCTGGGAATATTGATACAAACAGTCCTGCAATCTTTTATTACATTCGCGCTTCACTGCGTAGAGCTTCTTTTCAAGATTTCTCGCGATGAAGCTTCCTGGCGCAGTCTTCAGTCCACAGGTTCACAAATTGATGCACCGATTCTTTCAAATATACAATGGCAAACATTTCTGATGATGGGGTTCAAGGCAGTTGTTCAGTGGGTTTTTGGATATGCATTCACGGCAGACGAGACGTTCAATATCGCACTGTTACCGGTGATAGCGCTTATGACACTGTTCATCTGCTTGATGATTTACAGTGAATACATGATAAAGCGCAGGCCAAGGGGTACCCTTCCAGCAACATATGGAAATTTCGAGCGAGCCCTGGAGGTAGTTGACGAATGGGATCACCAAGTGATGTTTTGGGGTGACAAAGGAAAATTTGATGATCAAATGAGATTTGCGGGAACTGCTGGGCGAAGACTGGCGGATTTAAATCCAGGAATGACTTATGTCTGCTTACACAACTAATTGGATGGGGCACATTTACTATGTAGAAAACTGGTCAATGAATATTGCCCCTTAATGATGAATTTCAATTTTTATCATGAAATGATTTGATTCTGAGAATTTTCACTAACGATTCCTCTCACGTAAGCTATTTGCTGTGGAGCACGTTGGAAGACTTGGATATACATAATATGGATATTCAGAATTGCGGCATTTTGATGCATTTCACAAATGTTAATGGAGATTATTTGTACGGATTTCTCTTGGGCTTATACAACAAATTAGATCTTGCATTCTCTGAAATATCAAGCAATGCGCTCGAAATATCCCAATCTAGTGGTGGATATGTCCATTTTCGGGGCTGTGATGCTGGTCAACAGGGCTGAGTATGCATTTTGGCCCGTTCACCACTTGGCAGGATCCACACCTAAGAACATGCAGTTTCGAGCATTCTACATATTCCCCGACTGCAATTACGTGCAGCATGCCTGTATTTAATGACTGATCTTATTCTTTCGACTTATTTACTTGATTATAACTGATTCAATACTCGATACGGATAATATCAGAAATCAATAGCTATGGATATCAAGTAAGCCCTTGCGTTGCGCTATAAGTACCGAGAACATGGACCAGCCGTGAAAGTGATCTCAGCCTTGCCCAACAGATAAACTAGGAGAACTAATGCGGCTTAAACTCTTTTTTTTTCCCGGTGGCTTTTTTTAGAACCATGATGATGAGGTGGTGACTGCCACGTTGTTTGGAGGTTTATTGGTTCCATCGTGTATTCGGTACTTTTTGGCCCCTGTTCTTGTGGGGGTACCTAAGTCTTAGCTTTGGACATGCTTCGCGCTGTTTGGTAGCATTTGGGGATTCTGGGGCAGGATGACGATGGGGCTCATAGTGGCCCCCAAGTGAAGGAGTGCAAATCTCGCACTGCAGGCCAAATCCAGGTAACAGAAACGGTGATCTGACAGATGGAGGCACAAAGGTTCGTTTAAGCTAACCAAGTGTAGAAGTCGAGTTGCTATGAGGATTCGATGTTGAGTAGGTAAATTGGTCAGAGCATTCGAAAGGAAGAAGCTATAAGAGACGAAAAGCTTCCAGGGTTATTGTGAAAATCCATCAAAATCATTTTAGCATTTTCTCCATCTATTTCTTAATACTACCAGTACTTCTAGAGTACTTCTATACTTGGGCTTGAGCCAATTAACTACAGCCCATCATGCTTTACACATACCTTTTCTCCGCATTAGGTGAGTCTATACCAATATCTGATGGACCATTGCTATTTCTTTGAAAGTGTTTGACTAATGAAGAAAATAGTTGCCGGAGCCATGGCCGCCCCTGGTGCCTTTGCTCCTCGAGCTGATGCCGCTACCTCAACAACCACAGCCAGCACCGTCGAGACAACGGCCACAGGCACATCTTCAGCAGATCAGTCTAGCCTGACTAGCTTCCCTAGTGCATGGGATAAGGTAGACCTGGACAAATGGATCAGACTCATGTAAGGACGATTGCTCTGCGTGAGACAGGAAAGTGAATCGTCTAATCCTTTATAGTGCAAATGAAACCGTCGATATGAGCAACTCGACTCAGAAAGAGCACGCGGAAACTGCAATTGGAATAATTGAATGCTACTACGATATCTCAGACGGCGACAGCTGCGAAGAAAAGGTGGTCCAGCCTGCTACTTATTGGACCAAGGTCGGCATCCATTACTCTCGCGCATGGTACAAGAAGATCTATAACAAGTACTTCCCGAAAATGAAGGAATGGAAGAAAGAGGCAAATTATTTCTTGGAGGAGTTCTCTCATAAGAACCTTACCAACGAAGCCGACTACTTCGCTGTCGCTAAGAAGTTCGTGTCTCAGTGGAAGGATGTCTTTTCTGGATCCTCTTCAATGCTTGGAGGCTTCGATCTTTCTTCTGCTGGACTTTCATTTGCATCTGGTGTCTTCACTTCTGTCAAGCCTAATGTCACCGAAATGTTAGTATCGTTCTTACTCATCTTTATAAACACTGCTAAAGTTGACTCAATCTTCAGTTTCAAGCAGGAGTTCAGCCACCCTCAAAGCATCAAGGCCCAGAACATCAAGGATGCTTTCCGCAACACTTTCAGCCTCTTGAAAAAGGCCTCCATTACTGGTTTCAAGGCATCTGCTGTCAACGTTTTCTGGACATTGGACGATGTCTTCATCGCCAAGGCATCCAAGGAAATCAACGGCCAAAAGCCAGAGGACCTGGACCTTTCCATCCTGGACAAGAACGCTCGCACCTGTGATGACGAGGGTACTTGTTACTTCTTCATCGTTGCTCAGAACGCTAGCAACATTGCTACTGGCAAGTGGAAGGGCGCCAAAGGTATCAACAAGATCGAGCAATACAACGTTACTCTGCTTGAGTTGGCGCAGTCCGCGGCTTGGTTCCAGAAGGAGTTCAAGGGCTATTCCGCTCAGCCTAACTCGTCTGCTCTCCTGGAGTCTGTCCAGTCAAACCAGACTCGACCCAGTCTGAGCTATTTTGTTAACCTGCCTGTTGTCGATTTGGACAATGCCAAGGCCGCCCACTCGAAGAACTCTTCTGAAGTGGCTCTCCTGAAGACTGTTACCCGTGAGATCAGTACCCTCAAGGGCTGGCCTTACCCAAAATCTACTAAATGATTGCATGGTATTATATGAGGTGCTATGATCTCACCTTTTCCCTGGAAATTGTCATAGATAAGAGTGTATATATGATTTTCTTTTTATTTTAATTAAGCTTAATGTCCATATTTTCATCAGTTCCTACTAGAAAGTACTATACGACCACTAGAAGTAAGGTCTGCCATAAGTTTCCTGTCTGGATAAATCTTAAGCTGCTCACCTTGACTTCCGTCATTCTAGATCAAGTGAAACCAGTATGTACCATCGTACTCGTAGTACAAGCACTCTTTCAAGGCCACTAGTCCACATGAAAAGTCTACTTTACCAGTAATCACCAGCAGCCTGAAGATGATGCTTGATTGAAAGATGGAGAGAACGATTACAAATTCGAAGCTTAGAGGAACTGGAATCACTAAATAGCATACTTCATTGTTTACTCTTCTACTGCAGCCCCCACACGCCGCGATGACTACCGAGATTCTCCACCGATGCCGCCGTCTACCCGCTCTCCGCCAGGCCGTCAACCCACTTTGCCGTGGGAATACCTTCTGCTCCCGATTAGCCATGCCGGAAACTACCCAGGTCCCATTATTTGAAACCGGAGTGAGATCTCGATACCGAGAATCTTTCCGCGGAGGACAAGATGATTGTTTGAGTGGAGCATGGACGCTAGCTATGTGGTAGTAGTGTTGATCATTAGTAGTTCTAGAAAGAAATTGTCAAAAAAAGAGACAAGCTATCTATAGATCTAGGCAACTTTCGGTACATGCCGTTGGGGTCTCCTCGGCTTCAAAGCCTGTGATATGCAGTCCGTCTCAATTCATTCTCAATTGCGATTTTCTCCTTCACTCTCAATACCGTCTCCTATTCACATCTTCTCATATTGAGTACATATATATATTGTAGACCTGGCAGTTAGAAGCATATACTAGCTTAAGGAGAGAGCAAACATCCAGCTAATATAAAAAAGATGCCTTTGCCCCGGTGCAAACAGGTGCGTGTTGATGCCTAACCTTCTTTAGCAAGTGTTCTTCTCTGATATTTTGTTGGGATTCGTCGATTGTTGGCGGAGAAGCATAATGATGTCGCCATGTAATTATGTACTGCGTTCAAACCAGAATGTCGGACAAGTCCGTATCAGGACTATAATCTTCCCGACGCGGAAAATCACTCGAAAAAAGCCGTCTGATCTACTCGATATTCGAGGGCCAGGATAGCGTATACAGCGTAGTAGTTAATAGTGCATCCAAACCCAATGGGGTTAGACCGGGTTAGACCTTCATTTTCTCAATGGCCCAACATACCCCCTTTACGTGCAAACGGCCCGTGGAGAAATGGTATGGCGAGAACAAGGCACTTTGAGACTGTTGTACATCTTAGTAGAACCCACGATCGATGATATTTGCCCGGACTACAGTATTCCGCGTGAATAGCCATCTTCTCGGTATAGCGGAATAGACACGGCCACACACTCGGTTATACAAGGCTTTCCTCGCTGACCCGGCCAATCCGATTGAATTATGACGGCACATTCGTGATAGAAAGACACGAAGCGCCGGTCATCGGCGAAAAGCCACGAGGCCGATGAGTAGTCGATCGGAGGATTCCAGGCACGGAGCCCTGCGAGCTCTCAGCCAGGTCCGGGGGTCCCCACCGGCGGACTTTGATATTCCCGCGGGCGTCATTGGTTGGACAGATCAAGGGAGATGAGAATCACGATGGAGATAGGGGAGAGGCGATGCACATCGTCAGCGGCAATAGAGTCCATTGATTGGTTGGTAGTTTCTACTGCAGCTTCAATACCCTCGGATAGAGATTCGGATAACAGGAGCGGATGAATATTCCTGAGGAATACCCGCGGTTATCTGCAACCTGGCCGCTGCCTGACTGTCGGGTTGTATGAGACAAAGTCACGGAGAAATGAGATATCTCTTGTTGGGTTTCATTGTGGTGAGAATAAATCCATTGAGAATAAGGCTAGACATAGAATAGCCGAGAACCAGCCCAACGGTTTCCCTCGGACTGGCTGACAAGTACCGCGCCCGAATAGTTCTCTCGTCCCCAAAGAAATGCCTAAGTGGGGGCATCCGAGTTTAGCTCGTGGGCTGGGTCCATGGCGTGGGGAACGTGCAGACGCAAGGAGCTGATGTCAATATCGATGGCCATCAAATTGTCTGTGCTATTGCTGGTGTCACCGTACATGCCAACTCAGACAACAGAAACAGTTGGTGTTCACAGCAGAAAAGAAGAGACAATGGAGGCCCGTGACCCGCCAAAGTACCCGGTACGTCGCGGAGAACATCCCCCCCCGCATTTCACATTCTTGAACATTGGCTGTAACTGGGGTGCAGATGGATAAGCCGGGTTTATGATCGACGCTATTGGCCCACTTGCGCATCGGTGGATCTTTCTGCTGACGATATTCGCAAATGTATTAGGGAAGACCAGAAAGTGACATCTCCACAGCCGGGGAACTGGCGACTGTCGGGCAAAGGGCCGGCTAGATGCTCGGAAGTCGCCCTCGGATAATCGAGAAGAGGCTGTGGAGTATGGCAGTAGTAGGCAAATTAAACGATAATCATTGAATTATAGTATGAAAGATTGAAGTGCAGCAGTGTAGAGTGGAGGAAGTTCCCTTGGGTTGAAATAGAAAGGAAGTCCCTCAAGTCACCTGCCCTCCTCTCCTCCTCTTCTCCTTCTAAAGTACCAAGTACAAACTCAACTTCTTCCAATTACTCTTCAGGTACAAAACCTATTCCCCGCATCCGGTTTCTTTTCTTCTCCCCTCACTTCTCTTCATCATCATCATCCGCTGCTTGTCTTGCTTTCTGCTTATCGCAGTTCTCACAACTCTTTATTGCTGTTCTACGTCATCGGTAGGTGATTCCCATGGTCTGCTCGCTGGCTTCGAAGTCCACCAAAGAGAACCTGAGAATTAATGAGAAAGTTTAGCATCGATAATTTCCCGGACACCGGTCAGTAACAGAACCTAAACGATCCCTTTGAGGTTGTACGTTCGCTATTGTGTCTGGTTATATATCAGCTATACACTGCATCACTGTGCACTGCAGACTGTATTCACGAACTAGAATAATTCTGATGTTCTAACACTGTTCTAATAGATCTGTGATCATCTTCCCAATCATGGCAACCAATACCGTTAAAGAGTCCGCTACCAAGGCGGCCAACTCTGCTAAACAGGCCTCCCAAAACCCTACCCAAACCACCAAGAATATTCTCAGCAACCCATACATGAGAGCCGCATTGCCCTTCATAAATGGTGGTCTGGCCGGAATGACCGCTACAGTAGTCATTCAACCCGTTGACATGGTCAAAGTGCGTCTCCAGCTTGCTGGTGAAGGTGCTCGTACAGGACCACGTCCCTCTGCACTCGGAATCACCCGCGATATCATTGCCGCCGGAAAAGTTCTCGACCTCTATACCGGCCTGTCTGCTGGCCTCCTCCGACAGGCAGTTTATACGACCGCTCGCCTCGGATTCTTTGAAACCTTCATGAAACAGCTGAACTCTCGCGCCGATGCCGCAGAGCGCAAGGTCACATTTGCGGAGCGCGCCCTCGCAGGTCTCAGTGCCGGTGGTATCGCTGCGATGATCGGCAACCCGGCAGACCTCGCCTTGATTCGCATGCAAGCAGATGGCCTCAAGCCCAAGGAGGCACGCGCCAACTACCGCTCGGTTTTCGACGCGCTTGCTCGCATTCCCAAGAATGAAGGTGTTGCGGCCCTCTGGGCCGGTGCTCTACCCACCGTTGTTAGAGCCATGGCCCTCAATATGGGACAATTGACCTTCTTCGCGGAATCCAAGGCTCAGCTGAAGCAGCACACTTCACTCTCGACACAAAATCAGACCTTCGCAGCCTCGGCCATTGCGGGTTTCTTCGCCTCTTTCCTCTCCCTCCCATTCGACTTCATCAAGACCCGTCTGCAAAAGCAGCAGAAGGACCCCAAGACTGGTCAATTGCCATACCGTGGAGTGATGGACTGCGCACGCAAGGTTGTTGCTGAGGAGGGATGGTTGCGATTCTATCGCGGTTTTGGCACATATTATGTGCGGATCGCACCACATGCGTTAGTTGCCCCCACCTTTTTCCGATTCGGGCGGAGATGCGATGCTTCTCTCGTTGCTTTTTGCATCTTGGCTTATCTCGGGCCCCACTGATCTTTGCTTCATGCATGCTAATCATTGGTTTTTCTAGAATGGTGACCCTGATTGTGGCCGATTATCTCAACCTCATCACCAAATAGATTCCCAGCGATACAAGTCTGTTTCCTGCGTTTCTTGTCTGCTGCGCCAAGTCGTCATTTCTCAATTTTTGCTCGCTTGATTAGGTTCTGAAACGTAACCCCCCGAAACCCAACTGTTGGGAGGATATCTCGACCCGCTCCTCATGACTTTATGATTTGCCAGCCTCCACCCTTCATCAATCCCAACATCCATTATCTTCCGGCTTCTTACTTTTCAATGGACTCTTCGAATACTAGTCACATCTGAAAATCAATCTCTTATCGAGGAGAAGGTTTGCGCTGGGGTCGCCCATGGCTCAAATTTTATACTTCTTCTACATCCACCGGTCGCTTATCAACGGCTCAACACATCGACCGACTCAGTCAGCGGAAAAGGATAATTCGGCAAATTCATTCCATCAGATTGCCCGTGCCTTTTTCACTCCCAAAGGAGTGTCTTAATGTCAGGTGCCCGCTCGGTTGATCATGGATTGATGGCGGCCTCCGGGTTCTCCGTGGGAAGCTGACTGGACTTATACATCGCCCACAACACTTCCTCAAGAGATCGAGCTGAGCCTGACTGAGCTTACGCATTTCCTTGTTACCCGACTTTTCCAAATCCATTTTATTGTTATTGTTGCTTGATAAGCGAATACCCCACTCCTTGTCCCATCGCTGATCATTGCGATTTCATCTTCGTCCCCAGTTGTGCAAGGTTAATTCCAATTGTCCGATACAAATACTGATTTCGGGGCTTTGCGTCGTACGAAGTGGTTATCGATTATGATTACTTGCATTTCATCGAGAGTGTGATTCGACTCGTTTTTTCAATCTTACTGGAGAGAATCGGTCGTGATAATTTCATAGTACTAGATAATTGAATCGTACTGTCATGAATGTGAGTGTTGTCTCGGACATTACCAAGTAATTAATTCCGGTAATCTCTATTTAGAAGGGCTCTTTAGGCCCGTCATTCTAGTTTCATATTCCATTCCCCTGCCTACCTTGCTGAAGGCTCAGATTCTACTATTTACATGTATACTACTAACTATTTACTTGTATTAGTATACGTAGATAGGGCAGAGAGGCTGAGCAGTTGCACGGTACTAGAAGTGGTGTGATGTTCCACTACTGCATTTACCTGGGCAGTTTCATGTAAACTTTGCAAAATCTTAGTGTTATTTATGTTGAGCAGACTATTGCCGGAAGAAGTACTAATTACGAATATGCACTAGGTAAACGTGATTGAAAACCGAGAGAAGTAGATTATTACTAGATAGAAGATAGGAGATTGAATATTGAGGGTATTGCATTGTTTCATTCGTTACACGTTAAGAAGAAGAGATGCGTATTCACGCAATTAAAAAAAGTACGTAGAACGAACCCGAGCCAGCACAGCGTGGCAGAAACGCCGGTGACAAGGGAGAAAACCACGAATTATGCAAGCCACCCGAATCCTAAACTAAAAGTCCGTCGACCCCGTAAATCCCCTTCCCCCATAAGTTCATTCCGACTATGTGTGACTCTCACTGTGTATCGGTTCCGTCTCTACTAGATGTTATCGCTGCCCATGCGCTTTTGCTCGACGATGCCTTGTGGGAGGACGTCTTCAAGAGTCTCGTCGGTACCTTCGAGATCTTCCTCGACAGTGATGGTGTCCTTGATTTTCATGAAGACGACGGGAGCCGCGATGATTAGAGAGCCACAGAGAAGGCCGAAGTTGGAGGCGTATTCGGACATGTAGGACAGTTCATGTCGGTCTAGAGACCACATCACGGCCGAACCGGCGGACTGCAGACCTTTGTAGAAACCTGCCAGATTGGCAAGTTTACGGCCGGAGTTTCCGAGAGCACCCATGAACCTATTGCGAGCTTTATGTTAGTTCAATCACAATTGGGGATAGACACATCAACATACCAGTAGACAACGCCTTGCCAGATAGCATCATACATGCCATAAAAGAAGTAGAGGAACATGGGCCCAACATAGCCCTTGGTAGTCCAGTCCCAAGGAGTGAAATCACCCGCTGCGACTGCATCCTTTGAGGTAGATGCGCGAGTGTACTTCCTCTGCCAGGCATATCCAGATCCCCAGATGGTAACGGTCAGCAGGAAAAGAATGACCAGAGCAGCGCGGGCACGAGTCGTACGGCGGAAGCGCTCAAGATCCAGAAGAGGCCCGATAATGACAGCGGCGACAATCTGAGCAAACCAGTAAAGGAAGCCATTCAAAGATTTGGTTCGAGTATCAAAGTAAGCAGCATTGATACCATTCTGCTGGTAAACGTAGAACCAGTTGGAAGACCAAAACATGGGGAAGAGCAAAACAATGTATGGCTCCGAAGCGAGGGTGTCCCACAGACCCCTAATCTCAGTCCACCAACTCGGATTCTTCATGAGAATGACCCGCGATCCATCAGGGCGAACAATCTTATCCGCATCACAGAGGAACAGCGCAAGAACAGCGCCGAAAAACATGAGAACAATGAATGCGATGTAGGTGCCATCACCGACGGTTGCGTTGGTCTTGACGTTAAAGTTCTGGCCTAGAGGGATCAAACTACCGATACAAGCACCGATGTTGAAGATTCCCCAGAACCAAGCAAAGTATCGACCTTTGCGCTGCTCGCCAGGGTAGGACATCATGATGGTGCCCTGTGCGGCCCAGAGTAGACCAGCACAGACACCGAGTAAAGCACCGGCAAAAATATTGAATCCAGGAACATAAGCGTGTTCAGATACGAGAAGACTGATTGAGTAGATAGTGTAGCCAATTCCACCGAAGGAGAGAGCTAGGCGTACACCCATGCGATTGACGAAGGTACCAGCAAAGAAACCCACGACTGCGAAGGTAGAGTACAGAGCGGTATTCTATGAGATAATAGGGTTAGTTAATCATGATCAAAGCAACAATTGCAGCTCATCTCCCACAAAGGAACTAATTGCCCCGGCGGGAAGAGAGAAGATGTAAAATTACAACGATAGTCAGAATCAGGAGAAATAAACATACCATATCATCAGCCAATTTGGGATCACTCTTCCCGCCACCACCAAGCCCACTCAGCGCGTTGAACATGCCAGGGCACATAAAACAAACAAAGGCCACCATACCCAGCTGAAACTTGGGCGAGGCATACCAGCCGATCTTGAATTTGCCAATGCCGATAGATTTGTACATCCAGCCTGTTGGACGAGGGGCATCGATCTCGGTAGACTCATGATCGTGGGATTCGGTGCCGATATGGGCAGACTTGATATCTGACTGCGCCATGGCGATAGAGATAGCAATAGTGTTGAAACAGATTAGCCAGTTCGAAGTGGAATTTAGAAACAGTTCAGATTGGTGTAGAAGGGAACACGAATTGTGGTGGAAAGAGAGGGGAAGAAAGGGGAGAAGAGAAGGGAGAGTGTGGGGAAGGGAAGAAGGGAAGAAAAGGAAGAAAGAAGATGAGGATTGTCTTTTCTTAAAAAAAAAAAAGAAAAAGTGACGATGGACATATTGGAAAGTGAGTGGGCTAAGCTGGAGAGCTTCCCCGTAAAATCGAATACCACCACGAGGCAAGGTAGCATCGATTTATCCCGATTTTCCTTTTTGGGGGATTATTTCTGTTATTTTTTCACCTTTTTTTCACTTTGAGTGAATGGACTGGTCCAATTGCGGGGGGCCTGGGGTTATTGGCGGATCGGGTCCGCTTTGATAGCAGAGTTGCACTTTGAAGTATCGCTGTATTTAGTACAGTACTATGTATATAGTATTGAGGGATGTAATGTAGAAAGTATACTAACACTATGTATGTCAGATACTAATGTACTTACATAGATAACTCAGATACTAACACTAGTCAAGGCAAAGGTAAGTGGTTACTACGTCCTACTGTGCTTGTCGCGTGATCCTAGCGAGATCCTAGCGAAGGTGCCGTGGTATTGGATCGATACAACCAGGTTACACCCTGGCCAGACTTGAAGTATTAGGGGCGTTGTTGGACGAATCAGGGGTGGGTATTTGTAGAATTACTAGTAGGATTGGGGATGGACTGAGGATGAATTGGGAATTAGTAGGGGGACCTAACTGGACTAGTCTTAGCAGTATCTTGTCAGTAAGAGTTAGCAGTTAGCGAACGCGAGAAACTTCACACAGGTGTGTGAACTGCAACTCTAGCGAGTAACTATATACTCTATTAAATAATAATATACTACTGTAAATTTTGAGTATAGTTATAGTCGTATACTAATTATATACTCCTGACATTCCTGACATGCTGTACCGTACATAAGGTACCTCCACATGCTTATCTCCCGCGTGGCCCACTGTGGATTTTCTACAATTAGGTACATTCCCCAGGTTATCAATAGATACTCAGGAGATATCCAGCGGGTTGAGATACATCAACAATAATAATATTAGTATTATTACTACACTATACTACGTACCATTACCCCTCCGACTCACTCGATTCACTCGATATCATTTCCACCTCCTGGCTCGCATGCGGAATCATGCTTTCCCGCTTAATTCGCACCGCTGGCTCCGATTTGATTCGCGGCCGGTCTGACTCAGAATCAGCATCCACATCCATCCCATCGCTATCCTCTCCAGACTCTTCATCACTCCCTAATGTGACCTCGTTACCACCCTCCTCTTTGCCCAATCCACCCATTTCATCATCTTCTTCCCGCGCTTGTAGTTCCTCCGCCCGTCGGATCTTGCGTAGCATAACGGGATCGGCCCGAAGATCCTCGGTAGCAAGCAGATGCGAACAAACAGGACACTTCGCCGCTCGGAGACGACGACCCCGTCCTTGAGGGTTCGGAGTGAAAAGATTGCTGCGGGAGATCATATCCGTAATAGCCTCGCGCTCGAATGTGTGGGGACATTTCGTGCTGGTAACCGGGTCCCGGAACGGAAGTAAAGTCAAGGGGCAGCGAAGCGAGACGCGCTCGCGCTCAATTGCGATATCATCCGAATCTGCAGGTGAAGCTTCCCGTTGATTACGTGTGCGCCGATTCTGGCGTGACGAGCCATCACCCTGTGATGCAGACACACTGTCGCCATTGGTATCTTCCAAATGGGAAAACCAGGTTGAGGACGCTGGTAATGGTGGTGCTTCGTCACCATTGAATTTCGAATCATGTACCGTACGGTAGAACCCGACATAGTTGTTGTTGCTGGCGTACCTGCATCAGGGGAAAGTTAGCCGTCCTTTATTCTTAATCCATGCCAGGTCCCAAACCAGTGTCTCCGAACACCAGTCAAACACTTACCGCTCGGTTAGCGACAGCCCATCCCATTTCTGTGCACCAGTCACCAGTGATTCATCCAATCGCCGACTAGGCGGGTTCTGTGTATTCCGTTCGCGGCCCTCACGCTCGGGTGTGCCCTCGTAATCATCGTCTTGTGAATCATCCTCGCCATCTTCATCCTGATTATGTTGTTGCTGTGCTTCTTGTATCCGTCGCTGTGCTCGCGTCTGCCGCCCTCTAACCAATGATGCTTGAGCATCAGCTTCATCTTTCTCGATCTTGGAAAGTGAATCCGTAAGGTCAATCAGATGACTCTCTGAGTCGATAAGCCGACGCATTCGTTCCTCCATGCGTCCGGTAATATCGTCTACTTTTCTTTCGCTCTCAGCTAGTCGTTGGATTTCCTCATCCTCATCATCTGCAGTTTCTTCCTCTTCGCTTGTATTTCGTCGGCGCTCTTTTTGTGTCTGGTATCGACTTCGGGCATCACATAGTCGCGCGTTGACTTGACCAGCTGAATCGGTGAGGTGATTGGCGGCCTTTCTGAAATGATCCTTGATGTCGCGTAATTGTTGCGATTCAAGGAGTGAGATAATCTGCTGTTGACTTTCACGGTTGAGGGGCGCCTCTGGCAGTTCGTAGGCAGGTAGGTCGGGAGCTGTGCTTCCTCGTGGGGCACTTTGTCCGCGCGCGCTTGGTGTAGGGCGAGACTGCGCGGGGGTTCCGCGGTGTCGCGATGGAGTTGACAGCATCTGGTGTGCTGGTGTTATGATTGATAAATAGATTCCGTTTGAATTTGAGTTCGTGTGAAGCTGAAAGAGAGTGAAATGTTTGAGTGTTGCTAGACAAATCGACTTCGTTGGAAAATGCATTCCCCACGCGTCGCGACTGCGCTAGTCCCGTTTCGGTTACAGTGCCAGCGATAACTTATCAGTCAATCCTCAGTAGTTAACTATAGGATTGAAGACGGATATTAATGCATGGCCATTTATTGAATATGCATTGATTTTCAGCATGACGGTCATGAAAATTCTAGCTATATTATATACCAGTACGAGTAATGACTGTGTAGCATGGCCAATCAAGAAAAGGTACGAAATTTCCGGCGTGCTTCCAAAGTGGACTCTAAATCAGAACTAAGCACTAATACCACACAAATACAGAAGCAAGTCCTTCCGGTCTGAAGTATGAAGTTCTTCATTTTTAATATTCGGTACATTTCTAGAGTTTGCAATCTTTAGAGTCACGGAATATGATCTGATAGATCCCACTCTAAAGCAGTTTGTACATGCAACTTGTAATTCTTCAGTAACGCAATTAAACCTTGTAGAAACAGAATGCATGGTAGAAGCCTAAGCAGTCAGCATTTCAGACCCAAATCAAAACAGTCAGGATATGTGTAATACTTACTAACTGCATCTTTCTCTTCGTCGGTCATATTGAGTTCGCCCGTGGCGCGATTTCGAACACCCATCCGTTCACTCAATGGACCCAACTCGCGATCGTTTTTCTCGTCTTCCCAGATATCTAAGAAAGGCTTGCGGTATTGCAGTTCCAGGTTATAGTCCTCGGTCAGCCTATCCAACGTCAGTAAATCATAGCAAAGTCATCGGGACAGAGATACGTACGCTCGGAACGCTTCCCAAGGGACGACATATTCAGGAACTTCTTCAACAGCCTCTCGCATGAAGTACGTATACCGCCATCCAAATGGAGGCCGGAAAACGCCATCTTCTGGTGTTGCCCCAGGGAACCGAACTCGATAGATATCATTGCCCCATTCACATCGCTCATCTTCTTGCACTTCACCATCTTCGGGAGCTTCACTTGTCGCTGGCTTGGCGGATTCATTCTGCTTTCGATTCTTGTGGAATGTGCTCACGCGGCTGCTAATCGCATCCGAGTTTGGACATACACCGATGAATCGGCCGCCCTTTTTAAGAGCCCCAGCAACGTTGCTAAGCATCTGCCGTGTCTTCTCCTCACTTTCAAACGCGTAGTGAATTGCAAACATCGATGTGACAACATCAAAACCACCTCCTCCACCCCACCGCGCAGCCATAAGTGAGCCACCAGGACCAGCATTCGCATCAATTCCCACCTGCTGCACAATGCCAACATCGCCCAACCACTCGCCGAAACAGTCCTTGGGATAGAATTCAGCATGGAATAGTGGCGGTGGTGGTCGACGGCCACGCTGACCTCGACCATTTCGCATTTGCATGTATCGGTCTCGCGCCTGTTCAATGGAGATATTGGCTGGGTCAAGACCAACATAGAGATCCACCCGTTGCGGCGCAAGCTGCCACTTCCCCAAATCACCACCTTTGCCACATCCCAGATCAAGCACAAGTAATCTCTTATCGTCAACAGGAGGTGGACCTTGACCATCATCCGCCCACTCCTTCGTATCACCGAACCGCGTAGCAAATTCCTCATCAGGCGAGAACTTCTGAATCAGGGTACTCTTCACCCAATTATTAAAGCTGCGCAACCCCTTGATCTTACTTTCCGTTTTTCGCCATTCACGACCACGCTCAGGAACGGCATTGTAGTGTTGTCTAACGACGTCTGAAACGCCACGGTCTCGAGACATTCGAATCGCATCTTCTTCCAGAGCACGCTCACGCTGCTCCTGTCTGCGACGCATCTCCTCCGGATTCACGATACCCATACGTGAGCCACCACCGGGCCGTTTGCGCTTCGGCGCTTCGGGTGTTGGTGAGCGAGGGCGGAGAGGAGACCGGGAGCGACGGGACGGATCGTCTTTTGGGGATGCATTGGTAGGGCTTCGGGAGCGACCACGCCGTGAGAACATGGAGGGTTGTGTAGGACCACGCTTGCGTTGATGTCTTTCTTGAACTCGCTTTCGCTTCGGGCCAGGACCTGACAGAGTTGATTGATCGTCCTCGGTAGTCTTGGGTGCTTCGTCTGGCGTTCCGTTTTGCTTTGTCTGGCTTGAAGGATCCGAGGGTCCAATTTCGCCTCGCTCATCGCGGGAGCTCGACCTGGGACCTGGAGAGGTCATGATGTTTTAAGGATGGAGATGTGTGCTCCGTGAAGAAGTGGTCAAGGTACTTGAGGAAGTTGGATTGGTGCACTTGGAATTGCACAGAGGCGGTGGAGGAATTGGCCAATATTTATTCAAAGGTGTGATATGGATTTTTTCAATGAGCCGAGAGATGCTGGATAGGCTAGATTGGATTTCAAAGAAGAGAAAGACACAGTGTGGGAGAAAAGCAACTGGCGCTCCGCAAAAGAAGAAGGGAGCTTTCGGTGGGTCACCAGTTGTGCGGTGGACGAATCAGATCGAAGCATCTCACCTACGTACAGTAGAGTACATCAGTTGTGTTTTGATATTGTGGTTTAATTGACTACTTTAATAATGAGTTAGAGTAATATTGTACTGTATCTAGCAATAAATTGAAACAAGGCTAGATTATGCAGTTCTGAAATAGCAAGATACGAAAATCAGAGCAGAAATCCCTACCTTGAAGTAACCACTAGCATGTACCGAGGTGCCTACTGCAGTATGCAATCCCAGCATACTTCGTTTAAATTGGAGAGCTAACATGAAGGTAACATGGATCATATTGAAAGAAATCAAAAAGGACATCAATATTCAATCTGTGAGCTATTACTGATTTTCGCGAGCGAAAGTAAACGTTTTAAACAATTCAAATAGTAGATCTCTTGTCCTGAGTATTGGGCAAAACGCCAGACAAGCGATTGGCGGATAAGAATAATTGGTGTAAGAATATATAATGGAGAGAAATCCGAAGACAAGCCCCCAAACGCAAGATCAAGATCGTAAATCAAAGAAGCGAGCCAAGTGAGCCACTAGCGATCAGTCTGTCTCCAGACAATCATCGCTTTCACGGTATGCAAATTGGACTTCCTGGTCAAATGTAGTGCATATCCTAGAAGCCCGAGACAGCTCATCCTGAAGGTCGAATAAAATGTACCTAGGCTCCGGAGGCATCTTCACCCAAAGGGAACGAGAAACAATCTCTTGCAGGGTGAGACTTTGACGACCGATCCATTCGGTGACTAGCATGAGATCCACTTTGGTGAGTGAAGAATGATCACCAATTTCAAGCTTTTCCAGAACTTCGATCAAAGCAGAAGTGACATGAGCGAATAATCGAATTTTCGGTCGATGCAGGTAGCTATCCGGTGGCTCTAGCTCTGTAAAGGGCGGCTTTACAGCATATCTCAATGGAGTTTGCGATTCAGCACAAAGCTGATGGTGATTGGAGATGGGGCTGTTTGCAGGCGCACCGGCATTTGGCCGTTGCAGTGACGATGAATCGACGACGGGGGTATGGTCACGGATGGCCTTAAGAGCCGGCTGAGAGGATGATTCAGCAGTGTCATCCTCAAATGGCCTCCTTCTCTTGCGAGTAATTTTCTCTTCATTGTCTCCGTAAGATCGAGGCTCCCCCTTTTTGGTGAACTTGTCCGGATTTTCGTACCCCAGGAGTGTTTTCTGCCAGTTCTGGACGTTCGATCGTATGATATCTTCGGAGTGGCGTAGGTTGCCACTTTCATCTCTCTCGAAAAGAAGTCGCATGAGGTTTGTAGAAATTTGACCATTGGCTCTGAAGTATCTCGTATATCTTTTGCGTACGTCCGGACGCGTTGAAAACAGCAATGAAATTTGATCATCAGTGAGCCGCGCTTCGGTGTCGGGTAAATCACTGTCCTTGTATTCAGCAAACTTGTTCCTTCTAATTTTGCTCCTAGGAGATGGCTCTGGAGGGTTGGAATCAAGAATTGCCTCTTCGTCCTCCTTCACTGTCGCTTTATCCATGGCCGTTTTGATATCGACAGGAGGATCCATGGGATTAGGAGCTGCCGTTCTGATACAAGCAAGAGGGCTTTGAGTGGCAACAGTATCCTCGTGGATTTCAAAGGTACGATACATCATGCCTTGAAAGTGTGAGAGAGCTTTATTGTAGAAGAGAGAATTGTGAGTCATCTTATGAGCAGCAAGCAACTGGACTAGAGAATAATGACAATTAGTGATGTCTTCCCTTAGACGCATAAAGATCACGTAAAAAGAAAGAAAGGATATACACAATGTGAAGTAGCCAGGGTGTTTTCAAAGGAGAAAGTATGCAAAAACGGAATATGATCAAAGACGAAGAGGAGTTGGGAAGGAAGAAACCAGAGTATTTGCTTAGCTGCGACGATTAGGAACCTTCCTATTGAAGTTGAGAAGAGTTGAAACTGGAAAATTTGAGGTTGGAAAGAATTTCAGTTGGGAAGAGTTGAACTTGGTGTAAGATACAGAGGGGAGAATTTATACACGATGCTTTAGGATATCCAGAGAAACCATGTGATCTCAAAGATGTCGTGAGCAAGGAGCGCAGTAACTCACTGTTTCGAGCACGATGTGTTTGTTAGAGAGAAACGGGGTGGTAGGAGAGGAATTTAAGCTTGATATCGAGTAGGCGATGGCATTCGAAGCCGTTAATTGATGTCACTGGTATAGTAGGGTATAGAAAGAGAGTAAATGATATAAGTGAGAGAGTAAATGGTATAAGAGAGAGATGTCCAGTCTACGCCAACGCCATGCCGAGAATGTCAAGGAATCACCATCAATGGCACTGTGCACATTTCACAGCCATCAAGTCAGGTGTTATGAGAAGTTCTAGTCCGTCACATTAGTTTGAAAATACCCTTCCTTCTGCTCTTCTTTCTAAACCTTCTTTCTGCCAAGGAGAAAATGTAGCCCAGGAAATGATGCAGCTGGAAAAAACATAGAATCATGATTATTTATTGGCAGTTTTGCGTGGTGACTTCGCTGTCAGAGATTGTCGAATTCGCCGGATTCTTGCCCACCATTCACGATCGGCTTTCTTCTTCGTTTCTTCATCGCCGCCATCATCAAGATTGTCTGGAGTTGGTGTATTCGCCTCGCTACGGAGCGTGTCCATGGATCCTGCAGAGCGGAGATGTCGACGATTCTTGACCTTAACAGCATCAGAGACCACTTCCCAGCCACTCCGCAAACTGTCTGTCCGCTCATTGGACTTGCCAGTTCCACTTTGTGCAATGCGATCAATCCATGGACAGTACTCCATATGTTCATGTGACACATCCAGTGAGTTGTAGACTGTGATATCTCCATTGTCCTTCGGTTTATACATCCATAATCCCAGGCGACGGAAACAGGCCTTGCATGAGATCAACCCGGCGGAACCATCACCGACGGCATCCCAGCCAAATAATGACAATGCTAGTGCTTGCTTGCTAATGGAGTCTCGCCTGTCTATGTGCTGGACTGGGGCAGATTCTTGGTTGTCGCTGTTTCCTTCGTTACCATCGCCTTTGTTATGTCCGCTTTCGTTTCCTTGGGACGAATCTGGGGATTTGAACCAATCATCAGGTAGAATTTGGATTAATTCATCAAGTTTCAAGGTATCCGGTGTTTGGATGCTTTCGTCTGTGGGAAATTTCTCTTTCATTTTCATCAGGTTCACGTATCGAGAATAGAGACCAGATAAAGCAGTATCCGGGTTATTCAGTGGTAGATGCTGAATAGTAGCTATCGAAAGTTAGTACTGCCGTCGTGAAATACTGCAATTGAAAGGTAAAGCCTACCATCGCAAGACTTAGTACGCCATGGACAGTTCTCCTTATGGCCATCCTTCAGTAACTTGATATACTCTTCAACAAGTCTCTCGCCTGTAAAATATTCCAATCAGCATGAGCACCACTAAGGTTTGGATTTTTATAAAAGGGGAATTGCCCACGTACGAACTTCCTTCCGCTCCTGAACCTTTTCTGCATCATATCCATCCAGCTCGTCGATTTCGTCTGGTAATTTCACCACAACGGAACCTCCACAGCCACTCACACACCCCACTCGCATCGACTCTTTACATACCCAACCACGTTTAGCCCATTGTACCTCATTTATCGGAGCAGGAGTTGGAGACCATCGGTCCACACGCCGAAATGTCTCGAGCCGCTCAAGGAAAATGTCACGATCCCAAGGCGCAAAGGTCGGACGTTTCGTAGGGGGTGTAGAAGTTGGATGTGTTGTAGAGCGCGAGATGCTGGTAGACGAGATCCGCACTGAAGCAGGATCAGACGAGTCGTTGTTCAATCGAACCTTTTTGATAGAGGAGAGGTTGGCGGGAAGTCGATCTTTAGCTGTCGCGGATGTCGCAGTCGATTGTTTTGGTGTAGTTCCTGAAGGTGAGGGCTTAGAGATGGACTCTAGTACCCGGTGGAACTTTCGTTTCTTCGATTCAACAGCATAAGACATCGTGATTATCGTGGTAGAATGGGAGGGATGGTTGATTGCAGATCAACAATGCGCTGAGAGCTGCGGAGCTTCGCAGATGGATGGAGTTTCTCCGCCTCAGGCATCAATCGCAATCCTCCTTGCGCTGCAGGATTGAACACTTAATTCTGATCAATTGAATGAATTAGTACGAAAATGATAGGCAGTTACTTCAATAATTTTAATTTGCACACCTAATTGCCTCTTCAACTCCATTTCTACGCAAAACACAGCGGAGTCTCACGCAATCCGCAAATCCCCACGCGCTGATTGGCTCTCGGCCGTCGCATCTTACGATCTCCGAAGGCCCCGAAAGTCCAAAAGGTCTCTTCGTTTCTTCTTCTCTTCTTTTTCTTGTCACGCTCCTTTACACCCTTGTCCGCCATGGCTGCCCTGGGGACTTCGTTGCCATCATGGCGAAGTCTGGCGCCTCGTCTATCCAAAGACTTATTCACTTGTCGTCAATGTCTGCGCAATCAGGGTTATGCCGTCAAATCCACCCGTCGTTTCGGCGCAATGCCATCCCTCCAACCTACCAAGATCCGTTCGCCTCTCTTTTCCGTTAAGAACCGACAATTTTTCACGTCGAGCTGGAGGAATAATGCGGTTGCAGCTGCGCCTGCTGTTGAGACTATTGTTGAGGAATCTGCGGTGAAAGCGAAGAAGAGCTTTCCTAAGATCAGTGACAAGTCGGTTGCCTACTTCTTGCTTGCCAGCGCGGCAAGTGTCTTCGGAATTGTGGTTTTTGGTGGTTTGACACGATTGACTGAATCAGGGTATGTCTATCCCATTCATACGCTCGAGCATGTATGCCATTCATAGCCTGAATACTGATGAGCTTCCTTGCTCGCAGATTGAGTATCACGGAATGGCGACCTGTCACCGGATCCATGCCGCCTATGAATGCTGAAGATTGGGAGGAGGAGTTTGCCAAATACCGCGCGTCTCCCGAATTCAAGCAATTGAACTCGCACATGAACCTGGACGACTTCAAGTCGATTTACTACATGGAATGGATCCACCGTCTTTGGGGCCGATTTGTCGGCATGTCCTTCGTCATCCCCGCGGTCTACTTCGTTGCTCGAAAAAAGGTCTCGACTCCCATGGCCTGGCGTCTGTTTGGAATTGCAGGTTTGATTGGTTTCCAAGGGTTCCTCGGTTGGTGGATGGTGAAGTCTGGTCTGAAGGATGATCTGTTTGCGCCTGGTAGTCACCCGCGCGTGAGCCAGTATCGTCTGACTGCCCACCTGGGTGCTGCTTTTACTTGTTATGTTGCTATGCTGTGGAATGGCTTGGCCATTCTTCGTTCCCACCGTTTAATGGCCGATGCTGCTTCTGGTTTGAAGCAACTTGAAGCCCTTCGGGATCCCCGATTAGCCATCTTCCGTCGCTCTGTTGCTGGTCTTGCTCTTCTGGTCTTCACTACTGTTATGTCGGGAGGTCTAGTCGCGGGCCTGGATGCTGGCCTCATCTACAATGAGTTCCCTTACATGGGCAATGGACTTGCGCCACCTAGCTCCGAACTATGGGACGCCCACTACTCCCGTCACGAAGATCGTTCTGACCTCTGGTGGCGTAACATGCTCGAGAACCCTTCCTTGGTTCAGCTTGACCACCGTATTCTCGCCATGACTACATTCACCTCCATCATGGCTTTGTGGGCTTACAGCCGTCGATCTCCAACCGTGAAGCGCCTTCTGCCGCCTGCTGCTCGCAAGGGTATGCACGGCGTCGTTGGCTTCGCCTGTATGCAAGTCGGTCTTGGTATCTCTACTCTACTCTATTTGGTCCCTACTCCCCTTGCCTCTGCCCACCAGGCCGGTAGTTTGTTCCTTCTCACCTGGGTTCTTGTTCTGGGTAGCCGTATCTGGCATCCATCTCGTACTGCGAAGCTTCTTCAGATGGCTGCCAAGGCTCGCAGTCAGCAATTCTCGTCTGCAACTGCGTCTGCCGTGAAGAGGGTTTAAGAAGCAGTTCCATGTGTACGATTATGTCGATCAAGGCAGATATCTGATAATCGCCTTGTTGTGCTGATACCATCTCCATTCCTCTTCAAAATTGTGGATTCCATGAATCCCAACGTGTATTATCTATGAAATAGTTTAGATTTCTTGTATCAAAAAGAAAAAGAAACCAACAAAAAACAATGCATGTATCATTATCTCAGAAGCAGAGTGTAAAGTCGCCTTCGAGTTGGTCAAAGATGACAAGGGTGACAACTAGGACCACACTAAGCCTACTACTAAGGCACACAATTTCTATCCCTCCAAAGCAACAAATACTACTAGTATTAGTGTATCAACCGCGTGTTTCTCCAATCCATCAATTCATTGACAACCACTACTAAAAGACCAGTACTATTCATGCATGCCCTATGCCCTAACAACCCTCGGGTCCGCCTAGACGAAATCATTTCGACCAGGACGGGCCCTGCGAACTGGATTCCTACGCACTATATCTTCACAAGATATCTCAGAAGAATCTTCCTCATGTCCTTTTGGCGAGGAACCCATAAAAATAGTGTCATCGCTGTCATCAGCCCGATCTTGAGGCCTGCTGGAATATCCCCGATTCCGCGGCATGGGCGTGGGCGTGGGAATAGATTGCTCTTCCTCGGAAGAAGATCGCACAGCCGGAGATGAGGAAGACTGAATTTTAACAAGAATTTCAGCGGCGTTTTCTTCGTTAGATGCAATCCCATATGGAGACATGTTGCTCACAGTTGAGGTCTCAGGCGTAACAATAGCTTCAGGAACGGAGGCTGGCGAACGAGCTTCAGGTGCCTCGGTGTGTTCGGAGGAGAAGGTTCTATGAGTGAGATCTCCTCCACGCTGTTGTCTACAGCTTTGGCAGAGTTGCCAGCCACAATCACCGCAACGGGTCATTCCTTTGCTATTTCGGCGATTGCAGGTGTCGCATTTGGCCGTGTGAGCTGGAATATCCTCAAATTTGGTGATTTGCTTTGGAAGGAGTCTAGGTATCTGGTTGGTTGAGCTTCCCTGTGAATGATTCTTCTTGGTCTTCTTCATTCGAGCATCAGCATTGAAGACTTTCGGCTTGGGGGCGCTTGGAGGTTCTTGGGAAGCCCTTTTGGGGGTTTGGTGCGAAGGGCTTCGTGGGTAATTTAGGCCTTCCACCAACGGTGGAGATCGAGCCCATGATGCTTTAAAGAAGAAACAGATTAGCAAAATTCTTTTCATTGCGGAATGTTATATGTATACTTGGTTCACCACTTGGGCCAGCAACCTGATGAGCATCATTCCGTTGAGCTGGTTGTTGATATCTCCATTGATCTGGACTCCACTAAGAAACGTATCAGCCACCATGATGTGTATAATTGTATTTTTGATTACATCAAAATATTCATCTCGACTGAAGGGATTCAAGTACATACACTTGATGAACGAATTTGATGCATACTCTCAATCCGGTTCCTAAATGAAGTGGTGGTGGTGGGAGAACTCAGTATGCGGAGAGGAACAGGATTGGAAGGTATTAATCGACGTGGTTCTGAACGTATGTTCGATGGACATTTGTCTGATGTCAGTGGTGATACTAGGCTTTCCTGGATCGTACGATTTGATCTAGGAAAAGGTGGGATAAGCTGGAGTTGTTCTAGCTCTGAAAGAGATGGCAAGTTGGTGGACTCTGCGGATTCTCGATCGTCCATGGCGAGGATGATGAAAAGATAGGGCAAGGCAAATGCTGTCAGGTCAAAAGCAAAAAGCGAATAGATGAAGAGAAATGAGTGTCTAGTCTTATGAGATTGTTTGTTCTTATAGTAAAAATTCCTTATAGGAAGATTCCATTTTACAAGCTGTCATGTCCGGAAAGTTCCCAATAGACAAACTTGAATTTTCCAGAGTTCTCAATGCGAAGTCCATAAAAAACTGTGCCCTAGTATGGTCAGAATTATCTTTGAACGCGGAGTATGGAATAATTCTTTATAATTGGAAATTCAGGCTGCGTTGGTTCATGATCAAAACACTGTTTTATTTTATGCATCTCTCATATAAAATCCATTCATACTGCATGCAAATGCCGAGTGGAATCGTCACAAATCCGATCTAGCTATTTAATACGCATTCCCTCAAGACATCATCTTCATTTATTGGGCTGGAGGTTGAGAGTTAGTGAAATCGGCTCGTGGAAATTGGCGGAGACTAATAACATACGGTTGCCGTCCTCAGGCTGGGGCTGGGCGCCAGTTGCGTCAAGGACAGACTTGCCTGGAGCGGCAGTCTTGTCGTCCTTCATCATGGGGAAAGTGAGCACCTCCTTGATGCTGTAGTTGTCGGTAAGGAACATGACCAGACGGTCAATACCCATACCCCAGCCACCAGTTGGGGGCAAGCCGTACTCGAGAGAAGTACAGAAGTTCTCGTCAATGAGCTGAGCCTCGTCATCACCCTGATCCTTCTGGCGGGCCTGCTCCTCGAAGCGCTCCCGTTGGGTGTAGGGGTCGTTCAACTCAGTATAAGCATCTTCATGGTGTTAGCCATATAATCAAAGCCCTAGAATCCAGAATGAACACTTACTGCAAATCTCCTTCTTGCAAACGAAAGCCTCGAAACGCTCACACAGACCAGGCTTGTCACGAGAGTACTTAGCAAGTGGGGACATCATCTCAGGGTGACCAGTAATGAAGGTGGGGTTGATGCAGGTCTCCTCGATGAACTCGCCAACCAAAGTATCCAGCAAGCGGGCGTTAGTCAGGGGTGGTGTGCACTCCACGTTCATCTTCTTGCAAACGTTCTTAAGGAACTCGTTGGTCTCCTGGGTGTGGAGTTGGTCACCGGACGGGAACTTCTCGCCTGTAGCCTCCTCCAGGGCAGGGATCATTTCCACCCGGCGCCAGGGGGCCTTCCAGTTGACATTGTAGGTCTCGCCGGACTGGGTGTGATAGGTGGTCTCATATCCACCAGTAACCTTCTTGACCAGACCAGAGACAAGCTCCTCTGTCAGGTCCATAACATCGAACATGTCGGCGTAAGCCCAGTAGAATTCACAAGTGGTGAACTCAGGGTTGTGAGTAAGATCAATGCCCTCGTTACGGAATTGACGGCCAATCTCATACACACGCTCCAGACCACCAACAATGAGCATCTTCAGGTACAATTCAGGGGCAATTCGGAGGTATTGCTCTTGGTTCAGGTCGTTGTCTTGAACGCGCAGAGAAGATAATATTAGTATAAACGCTTTTATATGATCTGAGACATATGGGCATTGGACGTACGCTATAATCACAGTCAGTAAATGATAAAGTGACGGAGGAGCTTCAGGTTTGACTTACGTGAGTAATGAAGGGCTTGGCAGTTGCACCACCGGCAATCTGCGAAAGACAGGGAGTCTCGACATCGATGAACTTTAGGGTGAGAAGATGCCTATGTTAGTAAAATATTCGAAGCGCAACGCAAGTGCAGTAAACGTACGCTACAAAGATATTCAAGTCAGCAAAGATCCAGAAAATATATAAAGCACGAAGTCAGATATTAAGGCGAGACATACTCTCTGTCATCAAGGAAATCACGGATGTACTTGACGATCTTGGCGCGGGTGCGGATGATATCACGGGAGCGGTCGTTCATGATCAAATCGAGATAACGTTGACGGAAACGCTGCTCCTTGTCCTGGAAACCGTAGTGCTCGGAAGGAATGGCATGCAAGCAGGGGGACAGAAGAATGAGCTCGGTGGCGAAGATGGAAAGCTCACCATCGTCACGGTTCTTAGGGGAGGTACGGCCGGGGAAACCGACAATACCAACGATATCACCACGACGGATGTGCTCGTGCTGATCCTCGAAAGAAACATTGCCAGTGACATTCTGGGCCTGGCACATAATCTGAACCTTAACACCCTCAGCGCGGAGATCGTAGAAGATCAACTTGTTGCCGGAGGAGCGCTTGGTATAGATACGACCGGCCAGGCTGATGGAGATCTCGGGCTTCTGCTCGCCCTTGGCAAGGGGGGCATAGTCCTTGAGGAATTGGCGCAGGTCGGTGTTGACCTGGAACTTGTGGGGGTAAGGGTTGGGGCTCTTGGTCTGGCGCAACTTATCGACTCTCTTGCTGCGGATCTCAAAGTATTGCTAAAAGATGGCGCACAGTAATCAGCGCACGAACCATAATTAGAGTAGGAAAATAGAGACTCACGTTAGGAGTCAGATTAGCCTCGTCATCTTCAGCAGAAGTCTTCTTAGCAGCAGGCTTAGGAGGAGCAGCAGCTTCCTTCTCCTTCTTCTTGGCCTCCTTCTCGCGCAGCTTCTGGCGCTTCTTCAATTCGGACTTGGAGACTTGCTCGCCGGTGACCTCGTCGAGCAGAAGCTTGGCCACGGAGGCCTCAACATCCTGCACAGTGTTGGAATCCGCCATGATAAGTGATTGCGATGGGATTCGAGAGTGGATGGTGGAAGAATGGGACGGAGGGGCGCGCGAAATTTTGGGCGGCGGGCATGGCGGGGGGGCTATCTGATTGGATCGGGCGCCATTGTACAAAAGACGTGAGTCATTTGTACTATGTATAACTATTCAGTGTACAGCATGACAGTGAAGATCATGTCATAATTTCAAAGTTTTCTAGCTATCACCGCATGCATTACTATTTTGTTTATTTCTTTGATGGTGCCGTATAATTGTTTGCATCTGCAATAATCATGTAGAACTATCACCCCTCATGGCAGAAACCCAATCGAGACATTAGGGCTTAGGGTAAGGGTGTGGGGCTATACCCCGCCGCCCGATTAGGACTGCCAAGACCAGTAAGAAGTATACACTTGCAGACCATGATAACTCTACCATTGATGCTACAAGCAATTCAAATGATTGGATCAAATAATAGGTAATTATCAATTATTTGAATGCAGCAATGCATTTGACTGCCCTTCTAGAAGTATATAGGATTAAATCTGTAATCAAACCGCATCCAATAAACTGCACTATCATTGTTGATGCTTCCCAGACCTCATCATCCTCACTAGGAAATCGCGACAGTCGCAACTTCCCAAAATTTGCTTCCAGCCACTTCTTTCCTGTATATTCACTGCCCTCGTTCCCTCTTCCCTCTTCTCCTCTTCTCCTCTTCCCTCTTCCCTCTTTCTTCTCACCCTGTCACCTTCTCACCTTCTCTCATCCAGAATCCTCCAACTTCTACCGTTATTTTCCTCATTTTTCCTTGCCTTACAACCAGAATTTCATCTCAAAATATCCCGCCTTGTTTTTTCTGAGAGCTCACATCTTTTGCTTATTCTTTTCACCTCGTGCTAGGTCGAAAGGACTGGTCCGAAACCAATATGACGCGTGATACTCAGTCCACCCGTCCCAAAATCGAAGGTACTTGACAGTCTTGCTTTTCCTATAGGCGTTTCGAAGCTCATATCCATGTAGCCAGTACCACTACGGGGACTATTGATTCGACTTATGTGGTACCCCAGTTAGAGTGCGAGATGTCAGCTGCTCTTGATGCCCTCACATTTGATATGAAGGGCCTGATTCGGAAAATTCAAGATCTTCGGAGCCTAGGCATCGAAGACCGTAACATTGCACTGCCAAAGATCTGTGTGGTAGGTGACCAGAGTACTGGCAAAAGTTCCCTTATAGAGGCTATCTCCGAAATCAAAGTTCCTCGAAGTGAGGGTGCATGCACGCGCTGTCCCCTACAAATCAACCTCACTCAATCTGAGCCAGACCAGCCATGGAAATGCGTTGTCTTCCTTTCGCGACCTTACCTTTGGGATGTGGGCGGCAACCTCCGTCAGAATTTCAAGAAAAATGAAATGATCGGACATTGGTTGTACCAAGGTACTCCAGATGATGAGCGGTTCTGTGTTTTGACCGAGAAAGCAGAAATCGCCGAAGCCATCAAATGGGCTCAAGTGGCGATTCTCAACCCAGGGTTGGACTCACAAACGTTTGTTCCGGGGAAAAACTTCGCGGCCATGCACGACCATAAGAAAAACCAGGAAGAATTCTCCCCTAACATCGTGCGACTGGATATCTCCGGACCAGACCTTCCAACTCTCTCATTCTACGATCTTCCTGGAGTCATTCGCCAGGCAAAGAATGTACAGGAGAACTACCTTGTGCGATTGATTGAGGATCTTGTGAAAAAGCACGCTGCTGATACAAGCTGTATTGTTCTTTTGACACGCTCAATGACCGGCGACGCGGAAGTATCTAGTGCTGGAGGCATTATCCAGAAGATCAAGGGTGCCGAGGCGCGAACTATCGGTGTCTTGACGAAGCCTGATCGAGTCAACCGTGAAGGTTTCTCGTTTGATTCATTCAGCCAGTGGATTGAGATTCTGGAGGGCAAAACCTTTGCCCTCGGACATGGCTATTACGTGGTCAAGAATAACCCCAGCCCGTCTGTCAGTCATGCACAGGCCAGATATGAGGAAAAGTTATTCTTCTCGAGTGACTTTTGGGGAAGCTCCTCGATGGTGAATTTCCAGAGTCGCCTTGGGGTTAAAAATCTTCAGAATGCTCTTTCAAATGTCTTGATGGACCAAATTCAAAAATCACTCCCGTCCATCATCAAACAAGTCAAAGAAAAAGCTAGGCGCATTGATGAACAGCTCTTGGATCTGCCGGAGACCCCTAGCGAAGATTCCCAGCGCATGGTCACAGAGATGCTAACTATTCTGTACCAAAAGCTCATGTCTCTGTTGCAAGGCAATGAGGCACCGTTTTCGGAGCAAGAGTTTGCTAATCTTACACGAGATTTTATGACTGCCTTGACAGTCAGTATGCCTACCATGGCCGTATCTACACCCATTACAGGGTCAGATGTGATTAAACGGGACCCAGATACCCCGACAACTCCGTCCAAGCGCAAGGCTCCAAACCCAGACGAGAGCCCTGAACAGAGAACGGTCCCGAGGCCCGCCGCTTCACTCTTCCCCGAGTACAGCTTTAATGCCTTTGAGGTATGGAAAGGCCCCGCTGACCGATATTCTCTCATAAAATTGCGAGAAATTCGACGGAAGTTTCAGCGTGCTGGTGCTCCAAACCAGACCGATCCCCGCGCCTTTGACGCTCTTAACGAAATGAGTGTGAGGCATTGGCTTCGACCGCTCAAAGTATTTGTTGACGAGGTGGATAAGATGGCCAAACGAGTTCTCTTCCAAACTCTGGAAAACGTCATGGGTCCATATCGACAGACTGAGCTTTTCCGAGAATTAACTCGGGTCATCGAGAGCTTCCTCTCCCGCCTGAATAAGGACTTCTTAGCGGATTGTGCCGAAAGGTACAAAGCTGAGTCCAGCAAACCCTTCACGTTGGCAGGGGATCTTCACAAAAGCAAAATGGAAGAATCGCTGAAAGCTCTGATTGAACGCCGGAACGAGATGCGAAAAAATCAAATACTCAAAACAAGTGGGGAGCCTGAAAAAAGATCGTCGAAGATTGAGCTCGGTCCGGATGAATATTCGCCAGAAATAGAGATGATGGCAGTGCGTATATTCTTCTCCGAAATGCCAATAGTTGCATTATGTTGATATTGGTACTAACTTCGAACAGAACTCTCGAAGCTACTACATTATTGCCAGTCACCGATTCGCCGATGTGGTCTGCCAGAGCGCCTACATGAAGGTTTTTGTGAAGTGTCAACAAGAGCTTGTTGGTGTTTTGAGAAACGAAATAAACGCCAACTGTGAGTACTTATAAGCACATCTAGTCTTCGAGTATCAGAATGCTAACTCAGAACCACTTCCAGCGCGAGAGAGATGCATTCAGTTGCTTTCCGAAGACCCAGAAAGAGAAGCTCTGCGCCTTAATCTGGAGAAAGATCAGCGCAAGCTTGCACAGGCTCAGCAATGGCTTCGAGAATACGATATTCAAGATGACAGTTCTCGGAACACCACAATGGGGGGAGCTTTAGAGTCAATGATTGAGTCAGAATGGGGCAACATTTGAGTTCACAAGCCGAAAAGGGACCAAATTGAGACAGGAAGGTTTGGGAAGCGTGATAAGAATGTCTGAGTGTCTGGGTCATATTCCTGGGATTTAGCTACAAATGAGTCGGACGGTTGTATTTCTAAGATATGTTTTCTGCGAGGGATGTGAAAGATCGGGATACTTTTTTGATGCTAGAAAATCAGAACGTACTTTGCCTGGGGAATACCTATTCGGAATAATATAGGTATATATAGGTTTCTAGTGTAGAAACGACCCACTGGATATTTTGGTAGACCCCAGTATATACTACATTACTGGCAGATGGTGGAGATACAAATCTAGATATACTCAGCCAGAACTGATTCTACCGGAGCCTTATGAGTCTGCGTATTTGACCAAATGTCAGATTATAATACGAAACAAGCTATTTAATTGATTGATCAACTGATCCCTGCTGTAATTCACGAATATCGTTGCTTCCAAGTAAACAAGGTTGTTTACTTTTTATAGTCAGGTGGCCTCAGGCCCCATATGGAAGTCTTGGCGCTATCGACGCCCAATCCGGCCACTTCAAAGCTTCAGGCCAGCGTTGCTTTTCTGCAAGCTTTTCGTTTCTTTTCCTTTTATTTTCTTCACTTCAGGAATCCCCTTCTTTACCAATATGCTACAAGTACCAATTCGGGAACAGTCCGGTCAGGCCTCCACCAAGGCTGTGATCCTGGTGAGTGACGCAATACTTTCCCCCGCCACGATGCAACTGACATGCCCAAACAGGTCGGCGGCCCTTCGCGAGGTACCCGATTCCGCCCATTGTCGCTTGATGTTCCCAAGGTGCGTACCTATAATCAATATGAACTCATGTATTTGCGCCGAATTGGAGGAAATCTGACCAAAATCCCCCGAACCTAGCCCCTGTTCGAAGTCGCCGGTCACCCCATCATCCACCACTGCTTGAAGGCCGTCGCCAAGTGTCCCGATGTCCGTGAAGTGATCTTGGTTGGATATTACGATGAGTCAGTTTTCCGCGACTTCATTAAGGATTCCGCCAAGGAGTTCCCTCAATTCCGCATGCAATACCTCCGGGAATACACTGCTCTAGGTACCGCCGGTGGACTTTACCACTTCCGCGATGCGATTCTCAAGGGCAAGCCCGAACGCCTGCTTGTGCTGAACGCCGACGTTTGCTGCTCATTCCCACTCGGCGAGATGCTGCGCCTGTTCGAGGAGAAGGATGCTGAGGCGGTGATTTTGGGTACACGGGTTAGCAATGATGCGGCCAGCAACTTTGGTTGCATTGTATCGGACTCGCATACAAAGCGTGTGCTCCATTATGTCGAGAAGCCCGAGTCGCATATCTCGAACCTGATCAACTGTGGTGTCTACTTGTTCGCTACCGAGTGCATTTTCCCCGCCATCCGCAGTGCCATCAAGCGTCGCACAACCCGTCCACGACTCCTCTCCTACCCCTCGTCCGACAACCTTGAGTCATCTTTTGTTGCCGCAGCCGGAGACGACGACGATGCCGAGAAGAGCGAGGTCCTTCGTCTCGAACAGGACATTCTTTCCGACTTAGCTGACAGCAACCGCTTCTTCGTCCATGAAACTAAGGACTTCTGGCGTCAAATCAAGACTGCCGGTTCTGCTGTCCCTGCCAATGCCCTTTACCTGCAGAAGGCTTTCCAAGCTCAATCAGACGAGCTTACTCCTCCATCTGCCGCCATCGTGCCCCCCGTTTTCATCCACCCTACTGCCACAGTGGACCCTACCGCGAAGTTAGGCCCCAACGTGTCAATTGGACCTCGCGCTGTTATCGGTGCTGGTGCTCGTGTTAAGGACTCGATTGTTCTGGAGGATGCGGAGATCCGTCATGATGCTTGTGTGATGCACTCGATCATTGGCTGGAGCGGCCGAGTCGGTGCCTGGGCTCGTGTGGAGGGTACCCCCATTCCCATTGGCAGCCACTCTACCAGCATTGTGAAGCAGGGCGTCAAGGTCCAGAGTATTACTATCTTGGGTAAGGAGTGTGCTGTTGGTGATGAAGTGCGCGTACAGAACTGTGTCTGTCTTCCTTACAAAGAACTCAAGCGAGTATGTGACACCTTCTCGATGTTTTCCTTTTATATTCTTGTCTTGACTAACCTGATCCTAGGACGTCGCTAATGAGGTTATCATGTAAACGCCCGCTTACCCCTACGAATTTGGAGTTTCTGCGTTCTCCCCTTTCCCTCAAAATACCACTCCCATCTTGTCAATATCAAGCGCGCTATAATGCTATTTACTTTTATTTCTTTCCTTTAGTCTCTGGATGGCTATTTGTTTCTCCCTAGACCAAATTGTCTGCTGAACCCAATCTTCGATATCCGCTAGATGTGGACTAGAAACTGTCTCACCTCAGTATTTGAACTTGACAGCCTTACAGCATGTGTCGGACAAGAATATCTAGAAATAATTGATCTATCTACTAAATTTGTTTGACTCAAGGTCTCAAATGTTCATACACATCGTTAAGAAAACAATCTCGCAAGCCTCGCAACGCCGTCCTGTCCATGTGGACTGATTTTGAATTGCCCAGCGGCAGACCGAGAAGTAAACAACCCAAAGTCGTAAATCCCAGAGAAATGGCAGGGATGATAAAAAAAATAATCAAAGATAGATGAGCGAAAGAAAGAAATTTGCGCTTGCTGAACAGCATTTCCAGATCAAAAGATATGCATCAAAAACCATCCCTTGGTTCGTCAATCACCGGTACGCAGCAGAGTCGTAACGCATTTGATCAGCGATATCCAGTTTGTTCATAAGGACTAAATCGAACCCGCTGACCCGCCTGACCAGTCCTCCCATCATCCAAGAACATAGACGATTCATCTGCATGGCCATGGTCAAGCGAATTCGAATATGAATGGGAATAAGCATGATTATAAGGTTGAACATCTCCATAATGAGCCGGCATCGGAGGCAGAGTTGGATCAGAGTCGTAGGAGAAAGCGTCGCTACGACGATTACTCAACTTGACGTCTGCAGGATCTTCGCCTAGCATGGCCGTACTCCCCATGGGATTGTAAACACCTAGTCTATTCTGACGACGGCGAACGATCGCATCCAGGGCTACGGAGGCGATGTAGGATACGGTTCCGATGGCTGTGAAGGTGAAGAGGGCTTTATAGGTGCGACAGACGGAGATTCCGGTTGAGTTTGCCCAGTATTCCGTTGAGCATTTTGTGAGAATTGTACCGGACATGCAGTAGCTTAGGATTCCGAGGGATGCGAGCCAGAGGAGGAGAAGGAGGATGTTGAAGATTATGGAAAGTTTGGGGGATAAACCGCAGCTGCAGTTGATGATGGCTGTGAAGAGGACATTTAGGAGGGAGAAGACGGCGGTGATGAGGAGCTGGAGGTAGTTGGTATTATGTTAGTGTATTGTTTCTTGGTGGATTTCCGGTGTGGGGGAGAGGGGGGTGGCCTTACGATTAAAAAGGCAAAGGGCAATTTATAGCCGTCGGCGTGGAGATGATAGATAAACACGCCGAGAATGATTGCGACAACGATTGAGGCGAGGAGAGCGGTAGCACGGATGATGTTGTATGGTAGTGCAGGGTAGGCTGATGGTTTGACGGAGGCCGATTTGGAGCGCATGATGAAGTTGACAGGAGAGAGTGGAGAGGGAGAGGAGGTTGAAGAGAGAATGTAAGTAGGAAGCAGTCAGTTTTGTATTTGAAGTAAACAAGATCGGCGCTCCACTTGACACGTTGGGGGCGTGCGTCACCGGGGCTATTTATAACCGGGCTGTGTTGTGTTGCTAGGGAATGAGTATTAATTAAGCAAATACATAGTAAGTATTGAGTACATATATGAAAAGATGAATTGAGATGAAATGAAAAATCATTGATTTTCAGTATGAATGGTCTTGTAAATTAAAGTATTGACTACGTGGGTTCCACCAAATTACCTACTAATTGTTTAGCAAGCAGGTAACTATACCTAGTCAACTATAGTCAGCCACTCTAAGCCCCAGTTGATATCGACTAGCAGATGATCTCACTAGTTTAACACTTTGCCTTTTAATAGCAGATCTTGGTACTGAATTGCACTGCATGAATGTTATTCTTAGACTCTGTGCAAATAGAATATCCAAGTTGTCGTTGCTATGGTCCACAACCCTTCCAAAGCTCAATCAGCCACCAACATGCTACGAGGTGCGCGCTAATACCACAAGAACAAATAATAGGTAGATCGTCGAATAGAAAATTGATATCCAGCGAGATTTCAATCATCAATCACCATTTATCAGGTATTTGAGATCATTAATGTGACACAGTAACAATCTCCGTTGATATTGATGCCTCATGAGCCAGGCACTAGATATAATCCAAGCACCAGATCGTTCAGTTTGAACTTCAAGTTGAATCAATCAATTTCTATACCTTTAGTGATTTGATTAGGTAATTAATGTTCAACTTATTTTTACTATGTGAATATTACCCAGTAGAGATGAGCTACAGTGTAGGTACACTGATGTACCTACCTAGGTATAGGTTGCATGGCCCCGCTATATCACTAGTAGTGATAGTGGTGGAAATACATCTGCCGGCACCACATGAGGGTCATTCGGGTTTTCCATCTGCAATAGATAATGTTGGATAAAACAAGAGTCTCCAACGATTGCTCCATTACTACGCAAAGCCTAATCTCTTCCCCGCATTATCACTTCGATCCAACGCGGGGTACAGCGGAGTCTATCTAGGAGATTGCCGACGACTTCATGCTATAGGTGGAAATTATCATAGATCTACTATCCTGGCTAAAGTTCGGCATTTCACCACCGGCTGAGATAAATCTGATAGTAGATACAGAGGAGTACCGGCGAACCCGGCAAAGTTTCCGTGCAGGATGGCTATTTCCCGGCACTCAAAGTATACTAGCGTAATCTTAATGCCATCATATCATCCACTGCCGAATGCTTTGACCTGCTTAACCTCTCTATTTGCACGTAACTTCCCTAGTGTTTTCGTTTCATAGGCTGTCTAGGTCACTCTCGCCTAATACTAGTACCTAGGTAATGCTTCTTAACTTCCGGAGGGCACGGTGAAATGCGGGACAGTAGTCAGTGGCTTATCTTGGATGAAAATGATCAGCTTCATACAACTACATTAGTCCAGCGTAGTATGTGTTCCAAGCAAGGCTAAGACTTGAATCGCTACTCGTATCAATACTCCGCTTTGACTTCTGTAACAGAAGAACTGTCTATAAATCATCAGTCACAAACCCTGGACCGTCGCTCTCTGTATTGTGCATTACCTAGTGCTATCTCAAACTGTAGACACTGTGGAAAAGAAAAGGTATCATCAGTCATGAGATCTCTACTTACAATAACCGAACTGGGTTTCTCCTGTTTACCGATATTTGTATCGGCTATGCCAGCTCAAACCCACCATTTAAATGCAAACGCATCATTCGCAGCGGACATGTTTACAACGGGAATCGAATGGACTGATACCTTTTGGGATGAGAACGCCGGTTATTTGCTTGCTGCGTCAAGTCATCCGGGCCGCTATGATACTCGTCGTAGTGCTTGGTATGCTACTCAGTTACTTGCCAGAAATTCACCAGGCGATGTTGAGAGGGCAGTTCGAATCTTCGACAATGTCATTGCGGGTCAGTATATCGATCCCTCAAAGCAGTGGTACGGCGACTATCAGAATTCGCCTTCTCAACCTGAACCTGGTACACCCAAGTATCCAGACGAAGGCCCGTATAGCTCGGTAAGAAACCTTCGAGGAAGTCGGATATCCTATACATATTAATCAAATTGCATGCTAGTGGGATCCTAATATTCGAGACTTTGTGGGATGTGCCTGGATCGCTGCTCTGAATGATTACGAGCATCTGCTTCCAGCAAGTACGGTGACAAAAATAGAAAGCTCACTTCATCTCGCCGCAAAGGGGGATTTATATCGTGTTGGTGGAGTAGACGGCGAGAATCTATATCCTTGCTATTCCAACCCGTGGATTATGCGAACGATTCTCCAGAACTGGGTCGGCACGCGAATGAATGACAAGAACTTAACGCAGTCCGGGGAAAAATTTGCCCAGGAATTATACGATCTTTGGAGCATTCATCACACACTTTCTGAATTTAATTCTCCAACTTATACCGGGGTTGCGATGTGGGCTCTAGCGTTGTGGAGTCAATACGGCAGCGAGGGAAGCTTATTGAAAACGCACGCTCCAGAGATGTTAACTGCAAGCTGGGATGAACTCGCACAGCTTTATAATGCAAATCTTCGAAATATAGCTGGTCCTTGGGATCGTGTGTATGGGTATGACATGAATTCCTACGTTTCGCTCACAGCTGCCGTGATCTGGGGTGCTGTTGGGAGAGAATATGCGCCCTTTCCACGAGAAATTTCGGGAATGTATCATCAGTCGGACTTTGCATTCTATCCACTATTTTCCCTTGCCATGCCTGAGATGCTGAGATACTTGTCCCCCAAATCCAAGGCTAGCTTCATTGAATTTCCAGGCGATCATTTCTACGCTGCGAAAGCATACTCGCCGCCATTTGATACATATTCTCGGAACATCACAACCTGGATATCTAAGAACTTGACAATCGGCGCGGAAACTATTTCAGAAGTTGATATTGGTGGTCCTGCTAAGAGCAGTAGTGCATTTAGTCCAGGCGTTATCCAGTGGGCAATTGATGATACTCAGGTCGGATGTATTACGCACTGGGTAACAGAGTCTTCTCTCGATGCCATGGCTTCCAAGGACGGGCTACGTATCTCTTATCCGAATGCAACCACGGAATATGGCCCTGTCTCGTTCAACTTTCTTTTCAGTGGCCTTGGAGTCAATCAGGGTTTTAATGTTACGGGTTTGGAGGGGCTTCCTGGATTAAACCTGAAAGTGGAAACGAATGCATTATTGAATTATAGCATTGTCTACAATACTGACCAGGAGGTAAATGAGTTCATCTTTTATAACATTACATACACCATGCCAGAGAAGTTTGAGGAGACTCCATTCTTCTCTATATTGGTGGTTTGATCAACTCATGGCGATAAATAGCTACTATCGAGTATCCTGCCCGAGTATCTGAAACACTTCCTCCGCAATGAAGGATATTGAATATCCTTGGGGATCCGACAGATACAAAGCAAAAAGACTCCTTAAATCTATGAAGAAAAGGAAATATGCCGTTTCTTATATTATCGATGTAAATCTGATTAATATAATTGTAGCAAAATTGTGTCTTATGTATTACCCGGGGCTATACTCAACTCTACACCATGCGCCCCGGGTATTAGACCACTGCGTCGATTCAGGATTTGGCGCCGTTACGGAGAGGATGAATCCCATGATAGACAGGCTTGGTACAAATTCTTGCGATAATTTAAATTAAATCATTTTTGTTCTCTTATTTATATTAGCTGCTCCGAGGTTAGTGGGCCGACGCCAACCTTATCTACGGTAAATGCTCGGTTTTTGGGATGAAGCTAAATCTGCCTCTACGAGGTTTCGCATTTTGTAGTTATTCCAGATTTATTTCTATGACATTCCATCATGTAGTAATCATGATCCATAAGCCGGATATCTGCCATGTAAAATCTGTAGTATTGAAGTGATTAGCATGCTGAGAATAAACTAAATACCATCGAATGGTGCTGTGTTGTCTGGTCGTTTTATTCACAGCCTTGACGACTTGGAACAACATTTGTCAAATACCAAAACAGCAGAGACAAAGACCTCAACTTCTGTGAACTTGATAAGAATGGATACAGCTACCGAAAGCTCACTTGCAAGCCTTGCTAACACGCAAGAGCATGCTTTTCTCGGCGATGCTGCCAAAATCCCAATAAACAATCCTACTCCCGTCATCTCGATGAGCCCTATTATTCTCCAGGCCCCAGAACGCATCAACGACATACAAAATTAAAATTTCTGCACCCTCGACAGGCTCCAATCTTCCCATAATCTTACTCTCCCATGGCCAAGGTAAATCAAACTACTTGTCTTCTCTCAATGGTTATGCTCCCATAACCAACTTCTGGGCATCCCATGGCTTCGTCGTGATTCAGCCTACTCATCTGAGCTCCATGTCTCTCAGGCTAGCAAGCGACGCTGTCCCCGGTGATGGCGCGATGTTGTGGCGTTCTCGCGTTCAGGATATGAGATACATTCTTGATCATCTGAACGAACTTGAGTCTGCCTTCCCTCATATCCAAGGCCGTTTAGACCGCAATCGCATCGCTATTGCTGGTCATTCTATGGGTGGTCACACTGCAAGTTTGCTCATGTGTGCTCTTACTCGTGACTCCGTCAATGACACTCAGGTTAGTCTCTTCGAGCTACGCATCAAGATGGGGGTTTTATTAGCTGCCCTGGGTGATGAACGAGGAGGTGATGGGATGAGTCAACTCGTGAAAGACAATTGGACTTTCCTTAAGCAACACAGCCATGCGTAAATGAGCACCCCCAGCTCTGATAGTAATCGGAGAAAACGATGGCATGCCATTTTTGACTACTCGGGGTGCGGCATATCATGCAGATGCTTATCATAGCAGTAAGGGACCAAAATCGTTACTTACAATTGCTGGTGGGTGCCATGGTCTCGGTGGTTTCTCTGGCTACGATTCAGAAGAAGCAACTGATGATGAGAGTCCGGAGCGTTTAGGTGTTACACAGAGGCTTACATGGGCCTACCTGTGTAGCCAACTATACCCTGAGGATGAGTCTTGGTCGTTAGCTTGCAGAGCACTGGAGAAGCTTCCGGGCTTGGGCTCTGTTGGGAATAAGTAAAGACTCCATTCCTCGAATACAATTTCTAGAATGGAAGAGCCGATATTTGTTATCGTCTTGAATTAGAGCCTATATTAATAGTATCAGAGCATAATACTAGTCCTATAGATCTAGTTCACGGGATCCCCAAGAAGCCTTCCAAGGGACCATTCTGGAGAATCTTCGCCGCTCGTATATTTTTAAGTATTGTATTCGACGAGGTAAAATAGCCTACCAGTAAACTCTAGGAATGTGAATCATATTTACTACCTGGAAATTGTCTACGTTCCTGATATTTACTGTTTGTCCCAATGAAAGTGCCAAGCACGACCCACTAAATTGTCTCCGCGCCGCGTTGTCGTTTGCTGCCTCGGACGGTTCCTTCGACTTCTTAAATCTTCCCATGCTCCAACTTCATCTCGACTATATACCGTGAAGTCCCTCTCGTCGAGTCTTCTTATTGATTTCGACTCAATCACTCCGTGTGCAACAATAATAAACCAGCCCGTATTACAGAAAATATACCGGGGATCTCCCCGCACAACCCCAATCTCCTACCTCTACCTCCCACTTCATCCACTTCAAAATGTCGACCTACGAGAGTACGCATAAACCTAAACAATTCCCCGCATGAGAATTCAAAAATCCAGAAACTAAACTCGATACAGTTGAGCACAATACTACAGACCCCTCCTCAACTGCCTCTGCCCCTCGTCGTCGCAGACCCGACCTCTCCACCTTCTTTTCAACCCTCTCGGAGATAACCCCAGCTCCGGACCATCGTCCTCACGCCGTCCCAGTATCAGGCGATGTGAGTGCAGCTTTTTACTCGCTCGCCGAGGCCCTGGAGATGATGCGCCGCGAAGCAAGCAATCTCGAAACACAGCCCGCTAGCGGCGAAAATGGCAACACTAGTACCTCTGGCGAAAGTTCCGAGGACCTCCTCACGACAATGATTCAGAATTTGCTTAGCGGCGCAGAAGCACCGCCTCGAGAGGTCGAGGGCGTGAGTGAGGAATTTTGCGATAGTAAGTTTTCTGTGATTGGCAGCTCGCTTATGACTGTATGATGATATGGAACTAATTGCTTTCGATGAAATAGTGCTTGACCGGGTCCCCAAATCAGCTCTCAATTCTTCGCAAGTCTGTCCAATTTGCAATAACCCTTTCTTAGAGGATGAGTATCCTCTCGTTGTCCGACTATCTTGCCACCCTACCCACTTATTTGATATGGAGTGTATCCGGCCCTGGTTGCGACTGCGTGGTACTTGTCCGCTTGATCGAACTGATTTCGCGAAACAGCAGCGCGAAAAGGACGAGGAGCGTAAGCGGATTGCTGATGAGGATGATGAGGAGGAGTGGGATGGTATGTATGGTTGAAATACCATTTCTTTTGGTCCCACCTCTACTTTTATCAGGAGACGAGTATGCCCTGCGCAGGCAATGAGATAGGTGCATTTATGGGGTTGGTTGGGGTTGTGATTTTGGGGACTATGAACTTATGACAATGTCTGAATTGATGATCATGGAATGTATGTGCATGTTCGATGAAAGCGATAGCTGTTTGTGACAATTCAGCGTATTCCATTGGACTTGGGGCCTGATCATATCGCTCGAGATCCAGTCAATATCATTACTATCCTATGAGCTTGTCCGTATTGCCAGCAATCTTTGGGAAGATGAATATTTTTTGATGTCATTTCTACTCTGCGATTCGTACTTTTACAAAACTCCACATGAGGCTTCTGAAGGGTATGTTAAGTTCTATCTGCAATTACGACCCCAATAATTAGTTCCCATCTTTAGGCTTGATAGACAGTTTGCCAGCTTCATTAATAATGGCCTCATAGCCACTTCGCTCCAATGCCCCTCGATCATCCTTAACAACCTCATGAGCTTCGAGCTCTTCAACAAGTCGTTGGTTTTCACGATTACCCTCAAGCAAGAACTTGAGGCACATCACAGCATGCTCTTTGATATAGGGATTGTGCGCGTCAAAGGCAGTGCAACAAAGAATGGCTTCCACGCCGCCATAGCGGCGAATCTGTTCTTGGACCTCGGGACACTTCCAAACGAGCGAGGAAAGTACAAGGACAACAAGCTTCTTCAAATTACGCCATTCGAATTCAGATGGATCCTCGGTGATGGGCGGGGACTCGGGGCGAGAATCAACGCTGCCGGCGTGGTCGATAGGGTCCGGATCGGTTGGGTCATACGGACGTTCGACAGCCACAGGTGCTGGGGAGGCAGGTCGCATGTCAGGAGAGGATGTGCGAGGTGGTGGGGGAGGGGGTACGGGTCCAAATGATAAGTTATTGAGTTGGCCCTTGGCAATACTGGCTTCAAGTTCTTTGATCAGGGTAACCAAATCATAAACAATCTCCCATTTCACAAGGAGGTTCTTCCAGTCGTTGTTTTCGGTCAGAACGGCGAAGAATTCGAGGAACTGGTAGACACCCTCATAGACACGCTCCATATCCCACAAGTTAAGCGGGAAGTCCTCTGGCAGCGCACGCTCTGCGCGGATCTGGCCTTGCAGATAGATCAAGGCACATGTTTCCGGAATGATATTACCGCGGAAGATTGTGAAAATGTACCGTACGGTCAGGATGTCAACGCGACTGAGCGGTGCTGGCGTGCGTGGAATACTGTTCTGGGAAGAGCCAGTTACCGAGGCTGGCGAGTACTTGGCTCGGAAAATGTGGGTGAGGATCTTGATGACGACTGCTTGGGCAGGGGAAATGATGTCCTTGGGCTGACCGAAATCAGAGTAAGCGTGCGACATGAGTCCATTGCGAAGCACAGCCTCCATGATTTGAACCATCATCTTGAAGTAGAGCTCATCATCTGGAAGATCCCAAGCGGCAATGAAGATCAAGAGCTCTCGCAGTAAATTGCGACCAGTCTCTTGTGTGAGTAAGATGTGGCAGCGCAGTGCTTGCATATTCCGCGAGCCATTGCGCTCGCCACCCTTAAGACCAAAGCTATCAACGATTCCAGCTTGAATGATCATCGGCAAAGCCTCGATTTCTGCAGGGCCTAGAACAAGGGGAATGTCGGTCAAGAGACCACGCTGCTGATCTCCGGGGCGGCCACGATAATCGTCGTCGTCTTCCTCATCGTCGACTTCCCCTGTATCATCCCCTCCGTCGACATCATCACCTTCATCCTCTTCGTCCCCTTCGATGCTTCCGTCGGCGTGACCCTCAAGACTATGGGAATCTTCATCACCTACTGTTCCAGCATCGCCGGCATCATAATCTCCATCGGCATCGCCAAGCTGCGAGGGCTCCTGAAGACGAGCCATCAACTCATCCTTGGCTTCTTGTAGGGTTTCGGCCGCAGATTGAGCGGATCGAGGCATGCCAGTGTCCTCATCGCTGACCGGAGAGTCAATGGAATAGTCGTTCACTTCGGGAAGGTCGGCCCAGCAGAGGCGCGGGAATCCCGCCGTCATACTGCGGTCAATGGTGAGGATTGTCTTCTTCTTGGGTGGTTCCTGATCATCTTCTTCCGGAAGAGCAGGTGGGAGTTCCCGAGCCCGTTCTTGAAGATCAGACCATCCATCGACTTTGGCTCCCAGAATCGAGGTTAATGCGGCACGGATGTATTTGACCTGCTCAGGATCTCTACCCATTTCTTGAATGTCTGTCAGATCTCGGCCCAGGATCTTTTCCATGTGGTCTTTGATATTGGCCAAAAGCAACATAGCAGCCTCCTCCTTGATTGTTGAAGGCTCTCGTGGAAACTTCGCTATAGTCTCCAGCAGAAGGTCCTCAGCGGTCTGGTCGTAGAGTGCTCGAATGGGTGGATTTATCACACGTTCGCCAATGCGAACAATAGGCGCGACACCCTCGATACGCGCAGCAGGATCCAGCGCCTCTTTAGGTTTGATGATATTCGTATCGGCAGTTGAATGGTAACCAAACAAATCTAGCCACAGGACCATCTTCCGCTGCTCGTTATGCATAATGAAGTTATGAAGGTATTGCAAGCAAGTGATCAACAAGCGCTTGTAGAGGTTGACCACCTTCTGCCAGCGTTCCTCATTCCGTGCATTGGTCTCACCATCGAATCCACGCGCCGTTACACGTACACAGGTATCGATCAATGCGAGAATCCTTTGATCAAACCCTTTCTCTGCGGCTAAATTCTGGGCCTTCTTTGTTGTTGCTAATAAGTTACGAGCAATGGTACACAGGTCGTTCAAGCGTTCAATGTCCTTGACCAAAGGGAAGTAATTTTGTGCGATAAGATTAGATGAAGAGTGCTCGTAAGATGCCGCAGGGCTCTTCCAGGCAAAGGATTGCGATTCGAGGACTGGAATCGCTTTTGTGAGGACATCTGTTAGGCCTTGCCAGATGTCGGGTGACATTCCAAGATTATGTCTACGAGAAGAAAATAGTCAGTAAATGGGCCGCTATGTTACAATGATACTTAGAAGAACGTACCGGACTTCACTTTCTTGGTGCGTCTTGTACAAGATCTGTTTTCCAGCAGCTAGCATGTGGTCGAGACGCTTGTCGTCGATCATTCCCCGTGTCTCGTAATGACTCAAGGTGCCGGCAAGGATTACCTTGAGCATTAGCTCTGCCGGTGTGCACATCGGCTTTTGTTCAGCCATTTTGCTGGTAAGATCGTTTAAGACCCCGAGGTGATGGTGGGATGAACAAATCTAGAATTATCCGCCGGGCAAAAACACATTTGGATGAGAGAGTGGGGCTTACCGCTTTTTCGACCGCCTGGCTTACAAAGCTGGCAGGGCGGTGAGAGTATTTACATACTGAAGATCAATTGTCAGCAACATCACAACCACAATTTCCAGTTTACATGGCACTCAAATGGTATTATCACTGTTCTTCTCAGTGGCTGAGGTATTGCACACAATTTCAAAGAGGAATTCTCCACATTATTTGTCAATCAACATCATTTGGGACATGTTGCCAAGACTCTAAGCTATATATATTGTGATTGTCTTTTGTGAGTTGGGCATGATACATCAAATTAGTTGATCTTGAGAAGCTCGACCTCGCTGTGCAACATACAGTTAGTCTACCAATATACAGATCGATGTCTGTGTCAGACCATTCGGTTTGATCAAACTTACAAGATCAGAGTAGAGCCCGCGGGGATTTTGCCAGCACTCCTAGATTTTAGACGAATTGTTAGTATGGCAGTCCATGCATGGAATCTTTATCAATCAGATATTGCTCGTGTTCATACTTGTCACCGTAACCATAGTCCCTGGATAATTTGTCAGTGACTCTCTTTTAGTCGTTAGTATTGAGATTCCACTCACGGAGTAATAGTCAAGGTGGACTTCTCGCCCAGGCTCATCTGCATGACGCCCTCATCCCAACCTGGGAAATTTATTTTAATAATTAATTCAACTTCGAAGAAAACGATGTTTTTGAGCGTGGTAAAACTGCTATATCTCATGGAAAAAAAAAAAAAAAAAGCGAAGAGAGGAGGAGAGCACCTTTGATGACCTGTCCAACACCAATTTGGACATTTAAAGGACCACGACCAGGCGACCTGGAGCTGTCAAACCTGAAGAAGATCGAGTTGTCAATAATCATACCAAAAGCCCAAATATAGCGAACGGATTATAACTAGCTTACTGCTTGCCCTGAAAGCCTTTGTTGGCCTTCTTAGGGTCGTAGATCCAGCCAGTGTAGTGGATCGAGACTTTGTCACCAGAGGCAGGCGAGGGTCCGCTACCGCGAGTGATAATCTTCCTCTCGACACCCATATTGAAGTAACTTGAAATTGAGGAGGTAGGAAAGAAAATGTGAGGGCACTGATAGTCAAAGAGGGATGGTGGAGGTCAAAGGCGAGAGGCAACGTTGATTCGTATTTTTCCCTCGAAGGTGGGGGGAGCGGCGAAAGCGGCTCGGCGGGTTCTTCCAACAGCTTGAGAAACTAGTCTACTCCCGTGTGCTAGTGCACTCAAATAATTCAAATTTGCGAAAGAAGTAGACAAGATCTTCTATTGAATTTTCGTTGGGACGTGTACTAATATTCTGGAAGAGGCAAGTTTATTCCACTATTTACAATTTCTTACGCCGCACCGGGAACCCTGCAGAGTCTCGCAGATTGTTCCAAACCCCCAAATCGTAGATATTATCAATTTCCTTCATGCTCCGGACTGGCTCCCACCGAGGATCTATCGGCGCATCTTCAGCACTCTGGTAGTCAATTCGATTTGTACCTGGCACCAGAATGTACCCTTCCAGAGGTGGTTCATCATCGGTAACCAGTACTTGATCACTCTTGAATGGCCAAGGAAGATCATCAAAATCGGTCAATGGAGACGCATCCAAAACCATGCCACGGGACGATTTGAAGACAAATCCGTCTTCAACGTCATCTTTCCAATCTGACCATTTAGCACTTTCGTTGGTCGTCATACCAGCCCAAATGAGATAGGTGTGATAAACAAGGAAAGCCACGGCCAGTGGCGCTGTCATGAGCATCAACAGGGTGACGGTCCCGACTCTGGAATCCATTTGAATCACAATTGCCCAGATATTGAAATACATGATCCAACTTTGCATTGCCGTTTGGAGGTGTGTAGGGATCGTTTCCTGCAGGGTCGTGCGGAGCAAAGAGTACCCAAGGCAAGTACCATATATCAGAAGCACGGAAAGAGATAGCAGCAACGCTAAGAAGTACATATAGTTGTTGGCGCCCACACAGTTCATCAACCACACGCAATGATGGTCTTGTCGGGAAATGCAAGTCTTACAGAACTTGCAGTGTTTGCTGCGTGCTGGTTTGATGAGGTTACATGTATTGCAACGATAACCTGGGTGGAACAAGACTTGGTCATACGGGTAGCGTTTCATTTCCAATTGGTGGTTTTCCGGTGTGATTTGGGACTTTGTCACCACACACTTGTAGAGTAGAAAATAAGGCACGAGAACAACCACAGGGACCCACGGATGATGGACGCCAGACATTCGAGGCCATGCAGCTGGTAAGAAGACAAACTCGCCTCCTGCAAGCAGAGCTATGAAAAAGATCTATCCATCAGGTCAGAAGGTGAGATTAGATAGTGGGTATTATTGCAATTGAATGCTTACCAAGACCAGCGGATGGTTTTCATGCAAAATATACTTGCCAGACTCATTCCAGGCCCTGACGATTCGGCCACCAAACAATCGCGAGTCGACATAAGCAATGCTGTTGGGAAAATACACCCAGACTGCTCGGTATAGGAATGCAATGGGTGTTTTCCTGGACCATCGTCAGAATAATCTAGTTTCATGTCCAATCACCACAGGCTCACCTGAAAGCAGGAAGACGGCCAAAGAGGGCGATGAAAGTAAAGGCCGAAATGGCCAAAATGGCCAGCGCAATAGTACGAAGGGATCCCATCGTATTGCACACCGTGAGAGTCTTCTTCAGACAATCTGCGTCAAATAAGCCAGAGAAATATTCATAGTCCGTATACTAGGAGGTTTCCATCGTCATATATTCCCCCCTCTCTTGCCGGTTGAAATGTTGAGGTTGTCAACTTATCGGCGTTCATCCACGCGGCCACTGCACCGAAGCCACGTGACCCTGTTTGCGCTTTCAGACGAACAACATCATTGCGACTTTGATAATTCTTCATCAAACCGATGACCCGTTGTATCAGATTTTCGGCTCGGAAAATAAGGCTCGAACTCGTCTGCTCTAGGCAATCTTAAGCTGATTCACATATCAACTACTGTCGCTGGGCGAAATGCCCTCTGTGACACGTCGACACGTGATAGCGCGTCACTGATAACTGCAGGCGTTTCTTGCTTTCAAAACACCAAAGAGGCTTCTCTTGTATTGTGAGCTATATACTGTTGCAAGTATGTCTGGTTCGAATTCTGCTCCGGGCAGTCTCTTCCAAGGAGTGCGATTCTGGATCTCCCGGGAAGTGCCTCAGCGGTCAATGTTCAAAGACCTCATCACGGTATGTTAAACTAAATATTGAATATTGAATAAGGGCTAAAAAAATTATCAGAGACATAGTGGCCAGGTCACTTTAATGGAAAATGATGCAGATGTCAAACTAGTTGATCATACGAAAAAGAACATCCCTGCCGGGTGGTATGTTCTACATCCTCAACCCTATATTGCAAGAAGGCCGGCTAACCAGATTAAGCTATTCCTTCAAATACATCGAGCAATGTGTTCGCCAAGGCAGGCTTGTCGATCTGGAAGCCCACCGCGCTGGTCCCTCGAAACCGCGTGGAATGGGCGCTTCTAATGTTCCGAAGAAGGGTACGAGATCAATCTACACTCTAGAAGATGACCAACTCCTCTACGATTTCCTTCAGCCCTTTGAGAATGAGCCAAATGCGCCCATACACGGAAATAAAATTTACCAGCTATTCGAAAGAAGGGTATTTGCTTCTCAATCAACAGTCTCTTGAACTGGCTATGACTCAAATCCTGACATCTGATACATAGTTCCCCAAACATACTTGGCAATCTTCCAGGTCTCGCTATTTGAAGAAATTACGCGGCAATCCCCGTCCTGGTGGTGGTGTTCCAAGGCCAGATATTTTACGGTCTGAGCCTGAGACAGAACGACAGGGTCGGGTACCTCCACCGTCTACGACATCCGAACAGACGGTGCCATCATTGCGAACTACTGTAGACCCAACGCAGGCTGAGGCTGCATCAACCACGCAAGAACCCATTAGCCGAGCTGGATCTTCGCTTTCACAATCGGAAAAGCAGACAAACCTAAAAAGGAAACGCAGCGCGGCGCATGAACCGCCGTTGGCACCAGAGACTTCGCCTACTAAAAGAATGACAGTCGCACCGTCTCATGTCATTGATGATGACCTACGCGCTTCTCCTCTGCGAGGTACTCAGTCAATATCAAGCTCACCTGGGAAGAGAAGGCATAAATTTGGATCAGAAAACCAACGCGATACTCTAATACAAGAACCACGCCGGGAGGAAGTAGATATGTTGTTTTTTGAGCTACCATTTTTGCCTTCGACGCCAGAGCCCGTCGGCGAGGACTCTGATACACAAAATGACAGCGGAAACGGCGAAACTGGGGATGACAATATGATTGATTGGGTAGAGAGACAAGTGTCACGAGGTTTTGATGACGCTGTTATAGACGATGCTTTATGCTGCACAAGCTTGAACTGCAAACTTGCCGAACAAGTTTTACAGGTACTGGCTACTGGAAAGCCCATTCCTCACGACATCCCGGGGGTATGGACACCCAAGGATGACGAAGATCTCGAAGGGCAGAATGCGCGCGAGATCAAACGAGTTATTGAAAAGCATGGTGAACGCTTCGTGGGCGATAGATGGAATTATCTCAGCGAGGCGAGAGACAGGGGCATGGTTTGATGAAAACGATACTATGATGGAATTAAATTGTAAATAGCAGCAGGTCGTCTCCTGTCTGATTCTAAGGCAGATTCAAAATAACCAAATGAGAACGACATTCAGGAATAGTCTCAACAGCGCGCAAATGTGCAAAACTTCCGGCAATAAACAAAAAGCGCGGGCAAGATATCGCGTTGGGTCATAACTCATGCCACTGTTCATTCATATCTTACAAAAATGACCCTTCGAGCCCTAAAAGAAGGGGGGAACCATACTAGTATGACTGAAAATTTTGATCTGACTCCTGTAGCCTCCTTCAAAAATCATTGGTATTATCGGCGGCTTCGCAACGGGGCATTTGGGCCACGGTATGAAAAGACAGAAAAGCAGAGTAGCCTCTGGAGCTCACCCATCTTTGAAAACCCTAGATCTCGGTTAGCACGAATTCTGGTATCTAGTCATTTGAGTATACAAGAATCTTACAAGTGCTTCTCATAGAACTTCAACATTTTCAGGGGGCAATTATCATAGCAGCTCTTGATAGAAATGCGTGATCGTTTGCCATTGTTCCAAAGCAGGAGGGCGTAAAGTTGCTGGTCGCTCGGATCACGGATAATCGTGTCGACCGATTTAACTTCTTTCTCCCAATCCTTGCTTTTTGGAACCCAGTCAGATGGTTCATCGTCATCGGACTCTGCTGATGTCTTGCCTTCAGCCTTGGTATCTTTCTTGCCCTCTGCCTTCGGTGCGGATTGACGGCGTCTTTTGGTCTCTGTCGCTGCCGGCGCTGGAGGTTCTTTCTTCTCAGTCATGGACTTGCGCTTTCTACCGGGTCCCTTGGCGGCTTTTGTGTGCTTTTCAGGTCGACCGCCGATTTTCTTGTAATAGGCATTCAAGATATCTTCCGCGCCCTCCCTAAAGAAAACCCCCATTAGCAACTGCATATTTAAAAGGAAGATGTTTCCAAGCATACTTTAATCCATCTTCCGGCTCCCAGGTGTGATCGGCGGGATCTTCATATCCTTTCCATTTGACAAGAAGGAAAAGCGAGCCCTACCCATGAAGTGTTTAGCGCAACTAGAGAGATTGCGTGTCAATTAAGGCATGGTGAATCGGTTTGAGCGCACATCAACTTCAAGTTTGTGTTCTTTTATTTCCTCAACGATATAACTAGATCGGATTAGTCGAGTCAATATACGTAACAAGAATCGCGCGCAACTCACACTCCTTCTTCCTCCTCATCGTCATCCTCCTCGTCGTCGTCGTCCTCTTTTGAGTCTTGTGCGCCATTCTTCTCTTCAGGCGCAGTAGTAAAGGGGATATCCCCTGACTCCTCATCAGACCAATCCTCAACGGGAGCTGTATGCGCAGTCAGTTCGGAAGCGCGCGAAAGTAAACAAGCGCAGTCACATACGTGGCATCCTGGTCCAGAGAGGTGTGGTTGCGAGTGAAAGTATGCGGGAGAACAGATTGCCGGTTCACAAACGAACTTGTGGCAATTGAAGGTAGACCAGTGAGGTGATCGCAGAGTAGCTCGAATGCTTCAAGTTGGAGAAAGCGGAGTGTTGCGCGCGAGCGTCGCTGGAAAAGGCGGAAAGGACCAGCACTAAACCACTTTGGGCAGCCCAGAATTTAATTTGCGTGGGAGAGCTTCACCCCTCCGCATCGCTTCGGAGAAAGGAAGAAAAGTGTTGACTTGCTACCCTTTCATTCACTCTCGTCTTTAATTCTCAGTTCCCCTTTTTTTCAAAAGGAGTTAATATACTGCCAGACGGCAGTTCACCGTCAAGATGGCGATGCGTATGCTTTTACCTACTCCGGATGCCCCTCATTGAAGACCCCCCGAGGCATTGGCTAATCTTCGTGTTCTCACAGAGCTTGATATGTCTCAAGGTAACTGATACTCGAGATCTTCCTCGGTCGATTTACTTCAACAGCCTCACTAACTCTTGGGACAGCTTCGGTGATGAAGGATGAGCAGGGTCGCCCGTTTATTGTCGTTCGCGAGTACGTTCACCGACAGAACCTCCTTTTTTTGATAACCACTACAATTGGGCCTGGAGATAAACATTCGATCTTGCTGACGGGTATTCATTGGATAGTCAAGGGAAGAAGAAGAGACAACATGGTACCGAGGCCGTGAAGTCGCACATTGTCGCCGCCAAGACTGTGGCCAGCATCGTCAAGACTTCTCTGGTACAGTCGCCCGCATGCATAAGATGGACTCGATATTAATAAAGGAAATCAGGGACCCCGTGGTCTGGACAAGATCTTGATCTCCCCAGACGGTGATATTACTGTCACCAACGATGGTGCTACAATTCTCGGCCAGGTTCGACCCTCAACCCCTATCGAAAACTTTCACAAACTGGATGGAATCTAATATGCGGGGTTCTTACAGATGGAAATTACAAACAACGTTGCCAAGCTTCTTGTTGAGCTTTCGAAATCACAGGATGAGGAGATTGGTGATGGTACAACGGGTGTCGTGGTCCTGGCGGCTGCCATGTTGGAGCAAGCGGCGGAGTTGATTGACAAGGGCATCCACCCCATTCGGATAGCAGACGGCTACGACCAAGCTTGCGAAATTGCTGTCGCAGAGCTTGACAAGATCAGTGACGAAATCCCCTTCACACTTGAAGATACTAGCAACCTGCTCAAGGTTGCCAAGACCAGTCTGGGCAGCAAAATGTATGAACCACCACTATCACTCGATCCCATCCCATCTGTCTACTAGTCTCTTGCTGACATGCCCCTTTGCCAGTGTTTCCAAGTCTCACGACCAGTTCGCTAAGATTGCTGTCGATGCTGTTCTCTCCGTTGCTGATCTGCAGCGTAAGGACGTTGACTTTGAATTGATCAAGGTGGACGGCAAGGTCGGAGGTGCCCTCGAGGACTCTCTCCTTGTCAAGGGTGTGATTGTCGACAAGGACTTCTCTCACCCTCAGATGCCCGATGAGGTCCAGGACGCCAAGCTGGCTATTCTGACTTGCCCCTTCGAGCCCCCTAAGCCCAAGACCAAGCACAAGCTCGATATCACCTCTGTCGAGGAGTTCAAGAAGCTCCAGGATTATGAGAAGGGGAAATTCACAGAGATGATTGACCAGCTCAAGGAGTCAGGCGCTAATCTTGTTATCTGCCAATGGGGTTTCGACGACGAGGCCAACCACCTGCTTCTCCAGAACAAGCTTCCCGCCGTCCGATGGGTTGGTGGTCCCGAGATCGAATTGATCGCTATTGCCACAAACGGCCGCATCGTGCCTCGCTTCGAGGACCTCAGCGCCGACAAGCTCGGTACTGCCGGACGTGTCCGCGAGATGACTTTCGGAACTACAAGAGAGAAGATGCTGGTCATTGAGGAATGTGCCAACAGCCGGGCCGTCACTGTCTTTATTCGTGGAAGTAACAAGATGGTAAGTTTAAGATGTTCTAACAAACGCGGCTCAAATTACTAATCATTCTCGCAGATCATCGACGAGGCCAAGCGATCACTACACGATGCTTTGTGTGTTGTTCGCAACCTGGTTCGTGACAACCGTGTTGTGTATGGTGGTGGTGCCGCTGAGATTGCATGCTCGCTGGCTGTTGAGGATGCTGCTGTCAAGGTCAGTCTTAGTCTTACTTAACTCAATTTCTTAAATGACTAACATATCTTCTGTTTTACAGAGCCCCGGCATTGAGCAGTATGCTATGCGTGCCTTCGCTGATGCCCTGGATGCCGTTCCTCTTGCTTTGTCCGAGAACTCTGGCTTGAGCCCCATCGAGACTCTTGCTTCGATCAAGTCGCGTCAGGTCAAGGAGAAGAACACCCGTCTGGGTGTTGACTGCATGAACACAGGTAGCAATGGTAAGTCACCGTCTAGCTGACGACTTCAAAGAAGACTGGATGTTAACTTTTCCCTCTCTAGACATGAGAGAGCACTTCGCTATCGATCCCCTGATCGGAAAGCGTCAGCAACTGCTCCTCGCTACTCAGCTTTGCCGCATGGTCCTCAAGGTATGCTTTAATCTCTACGACCTCTGCTTTTACGGATCTCTAACAAAATTCTAGATCAACAACGTCATTATCGCTGGTGATGAGGAAGCTGAATTCTAGGCTATTCGTACATAGTTTTAATGCCCTATAGATGGTACGTACTGGTACGACTAGTCCGGGACATCGCCTTGAAAAAAAACTGTTATGATTGTGGTTGGACTCCTATGTAAAAAATGGTCTCTTACATAGAAAAATCTAAGTTGCAATGAGAAAAAAAGACTTATGAACTCTCGTCTTTTATTGCAAATTGCAACCTGCTTGATTACTATCTACAGAAAATTACAGATGTAGGTTAGATTCTAAGGTAAATCCTTTCTTGAAAACTGTCATTCCTGGTGTCTACAGTCACTTTTCTGGATACTACAATGACATCTCCATCGATTCTTTGCTACCTCTCCCAGAGAAGCCCAACGATTCAAAGGTACCAAGATACAGCTCTACCAAATCAGTCACATCCGTTTGCCCATTTTTTAACACTGAAATTTGCACACGAAACCCTGTTCTCCATTCGGTGCTAGTGGTCATCTGTTTCCGAGAAGCCCGTGCTACTGATCTGGGAGTATCCGTGTTATGTCCTCGTATTCACAAGGGTGACTCGACTCAAGATGCCGAGGAACAGCCGGCAAAAATTATTCATGCCAGCATCTAGGTTGAAAGACCTCGGTCTTGCTTCTGTTGCGAGAAATCTGTTGACCATCTCTTGAATTATTCAAGACTCATGATCTAGTGATCTCGTGGTCACATCCCTGCTTTGTTTTTGGTGTTACTCGGAAACGAGATGGATAAACGCTGGTGTTTCTTTTTGAATGTCTCCCGGGATAGTGATACTTCTTTTCGTTATGAAGACAGATTTTCTATGCAGATCTTCTACTAGTAGCTTTGCATGTGTCCTTGTCACTCTATCCTAGCCTCGCGAAAGTCATATGCAGAAAAGAAGACCAGATGCTGCAGAATCCGTGGTACCTGCTTAGTATGTATAGAGGATCAAAGATATTTTCAGTTTCATGGATATCATGATATACTTCTAGTGTGTAATATTTGATATGTACTTCTACAGGCTCATCACTCTTAAATTGAATAATATTATGTTACAGTGCAGCGACGGTGGTGCCCATGAGGTATATTCCAAGCAGAACTAAATGTTTAGTTGTGCTCAACAATACCGGTTTTGACATTGAAGAGCGCTAAGAGTATGTTTTTTTCCAGGTGGGATACATCCTATTTCAAAAATGACTCGGACTCTCTTTAGCGTAAAATAACGTGAAGCTTGATTCATGCTGACCATTTATGCCGTATACACTATACGAGTGTATAGTGTATACAGTGTACTTGAAGACTCTAGATCATGATCGTATAGCCTATGGGATGTCAAGAAACCCCATAGCATGGTATAACCATGGATGTTCTAGGCCCAGAGCGTCCGAATCACAATTGCCATCAATATAACACCAGTAAACAGTCATTATGCTTCATTCTCTCCCGGTGAATTTCATGAGCATGTCAGTTCTGAGGGGGAAAGATGAGCTGGCAACTTTTAGCCGATTACTTATTTCTCCCGGGGCATATCAGTTCAAATAGCACCCCACCATGTATCTGCTTTCAGGGTTTAATACAGTCTGTCTATGGTTACACAGCGCGTGGAAGCGTGACCCCAGTTCCGCGCAACTCGTGGTTCATGAGGTTTCCAACTTTGCGGTCCACTGCGGCTAGTCGATGAACCAGATTGCTTTTGATCTGCGTCCTTTTAATTTTCGAATTCATCTTTTTCGCCTTCTCCACGGAGCAGAAAGAGGTCGTGTTTCACCTACCCTGATGTTTTTTTTCGTGATAGGTGAAGGGCAAGCTATTTTGTACAAGTGAAGGATCTGTTGTAAAAGTTCACTGCCAACCCAATCCGATCACTCGCATATTTCTTCTACCTTTCTTCAAAAATCTCTTCGACTGATACATCCATGGAGCAGTCTAGACCCACAGCAGCCGGCCGATCCTCACTATTCGACTCTGTCAGGTCCACTGCTTCTGCAGTGAGTTTGATAATGTGATCACTTCGTATCTCAAGACAAAGTCACTGTATTCATTGGGTGGCACTTTCTGTACGTACTTTGTATATCCTGGTCAACTTTTCCGATACATTAAGCCACTTTCATTACCTAGTGAGAGTTGAGAAATAATTCTTTGCCCTGGCTAAGCAAAATGGTGTATAGTGTATAGTATTCTAGAATATATGTAGTAGCTGCAGTCAGATCTATAGATAGAACCTTTGATCAAAAGTACCAGCGGCAACAGCGGGTCAATTTAAAGTCCTTTTCCTTCCTGTGAGAGGCTCGATTATAGAATTCATGCATCATTGCACCCGGTGGGCGCCACCACAGGGAGCAAGTGTCAGCTTGAGGAATTATGTAGGCATGTACATTTATGAATAGCTTGGATCTGAGCTCCGGCATCGGTCAAGATGCAAAGCCATCAACTGCGGTGTGACAAGACAGACAGGTACGTACAATCCGATCTGGCATTATATTCTTGTTTTTTAATCAATCGTTGACGAAGTCGAGATTGGAATTTGTGAGACCTGGCTACTCCGGATGATATGTACGTAGAAAGCTGCCAAGTTGATGTCGGTCAACTTGACTACTTGAAGTAGTTGTGGCGGAACATCATGGTAAATGGGACTATCATGGAGGCAGGTGAGTCTTGCGTATAGTTTGAATACTATCCAAAGTGATATCATGCAAGTACATAGTTAAAATAGCCGCGTTGGGACAATCCGTTTAGTAGTATTCTCTATCGGAGATACTTAGTACAAATCGGGATTTCAGATGACCCCATGTTGTGTAAACCTGGTGCAACACAATTGCTGGAACAAGAAGCTAGAGTAATTAAATGACGAACAAGTGAATTAGTAACGAATACGACCATGTTTCGATGGCTAGATGGCGAAAAGCCAACGAAAATGAAGTTCAGGCGAAATGAATATTCTCAAGCCCTTGTACCAAACGGTCCCTCCGCCGGTCACCAGCCTCAAAACCGCAGCCGCCCATCTGTTCACATGGACTGGGCTGATTGACGTGGCCACAAATTGTTCGCAGTGACCAACTCCCCGGTTTGTCACTAACTCGTGATGTTTGACTGCTACATATTATGCCATAGATTTTTTTTTCATTCAGATGTTGTGATCTTTTCACCGGCTTCTGTCTATACCGCTACTTCGGAATACTTTTGGACTTGTCACACGACGAAAATAGCCATGTCATTCGGTTAACACATCACTATCCTAATAATCGATATATCTCATAATTTACGTAGAATCAAAGTACCCAATCTAATGCGAACTTACGTGTTTAGCGCTATAGCGGGTTTACCGATCGCATTTGCCATGTCGATTTTTTCCGGGCATGAGGCAAGCCGCAAGCCCATGTGTAATTTTAATTTCCCTGTGACGATACCAAAATTTATCTGCAAATGAGGAATCTTTTAGGCATTAATTATGGCTAGCGATGCAGATGATCTCTCTCGAAATTTCTCTAACTTTTCAGCAATTATGGTCGGCGTGTGGTTTAGGGCCACAACATTATATTCGATCCCAGCGATAGGGAAATAGTTCGGTATTAGTGTCTGGGGTATGCTTTCTTCCCCAAACTCATCTAGTACTGGTGAAGTGGGGATCGAGAAAAAGAAACTATTTTGTGATATTTTGAGTGGGGAGTGGTTTCTTTCAAAGTAGACAAGGTAGTTCAGCTTCGGGTTGCAACTATCGCCAGTTCTAGAACCAACTGATACAGATATTCCCGATTGAACTACCATATGAATGCTCTTCCCCCATGCCTCGCTCAGTGGTCATCTCAATGATCCTCTGGTCAAGAGTTGAGAAGAATTCTACCCATAGCAATTAAAGCCATAAGCTGCCCAGCCCATCCACCGATCCCGGGCACCTTGTCCGTCATCGCGGTTGGCGGGAAAATAACAAGAAGTCACTACACCAAAGCCGAAATCCACATCCGTCAAGACAATCAGTCATAATAATCAGAGTAGCGGTATGTCTACGTAGTAGCCAAAAGCAAAGAGAATTTTATTCGGACAAGTAACACGTCAAAAGATGTCAACGGGAGCGGCAACGGTAAACGAGGCTTATGGCGGCCTCCGTGGCGCTTTTAATCAATCACTGGCCTTCTCGCAAGATATTGCGGCTTTCAGGGGCACTAAAAGAAGAGACAAAGAGAAAGGTCTAGGCCTCGATCAGAGAAGTTCCCCATGACCTTAATAGACAACAGTCAGCAATCAAAGGAGGGGACCGTCGCAGATACGCCCAAGCCAAACAAGCCACGATCACACTGAACTGTGCCCGATCGTGCGTGATTCGAGATGTCTTTGATCGGAGCCGCTGCAGCCGTCCAAGGCGCTAGGCCAGGGTAGAAAAAGCAATGGGGACTGTCAGAAGATAGCTGCCCCTAAGAGTAGAGCATACTGTGCATATACTCAAAAATGAACGAGGTTTTTCCCCCTTAACGCTGTGATTCATGTTGATTTTGCAGCCGATATTTAATATTTATTTTTCCAAGCTTTTCCACGATATGGCTCGTGAGTCCGAATCGAGTGATTAACGAACGTGGGTGGGAATTGCAAAGAAACAAAGTTAATAAGCAAAGAAAAAGCAACGGCAAACACCCCTGGAACTTAACAAAGAGTTTCAACTCATGGCGTTATTCTAGACAGCGGTCGAGCGCTGATATATCGTAAGCACAGACAGGAGATGATCATCTGCTCAAATTTTTCAATGTATGGATTTAAGCCATTTGTTTTCAGAAATTCGGGATGAGGGATTGGCGTTAGAATGAATGATGCAAAATACGGAATCTGAATTATAGAGTATTGGTGAACGTCTTTGTAAGAATTTCCCTGGAATGACAAATTGAGATTTCATTTCAACTACTCACGCCCGTTGATATCAAAGCAATAGCTTACTTTCTTTGATAGTGATTGATTCAAGTACATATGTTCATATGTATAAAACCCCAGCTTCAAGCGAACCTCGCGTTACCTATGACTAAGAGGCTGAGAAAAATCGCAGACCATTAGTCTAAAGTACGGGGGAAAGGCTTAGATCTAGCACCTAGATCTAAGTCTTTCTAGCTGTGAGCTAGAACGTGTATCCACTATTTCGGGGAATGGATGCAAAGGCATGCCAGGGTTCCCAAATACCCGGGTGCTTGATCGGCAGCACGAAGGGGGAGTGTGCATACGCCGTGCTCCGTAGATTAGCTCACATATCTGTAGTCTACACATCCAAAACAAGGGGTTCGAGTGATGCTGTTTCCGCCCTGAACCATCATTTGATCTCTAATGCATGGGGTTCGGCCTTGTTTTATTTTGGTTGGATGAGCAACGGCGTTGTGTCAGGCCTACAGTAACAGCATGGGGGTTCTAGAACAGGCCTGTTCCATCGATATTGAGGATTGCGCAGTTTGTGAATGCATTCTCTTCCACTGCCTTACTCGGTTAATGCATCTATTCTTCAATAAATACCTATGGTCATCTGGAAGTTCTCAAGGCAGGTATGACTGCATGTTACTTGAAGAAAAACAAATCCTTCAATGCATATACTTCGGAATGGAGAACATGTGGAAGCACTTACTCCTGGAAACTCGGTCTCAGGCTGGTTTCCCCAGTAAGCCCTATCGCTAGGTCCAGGGGATTGGATTAGGAGCCAAACTGAAAATGATCGACATCGGATATGCAAGTCCTGCATCCGGTTGAAGTGCAGGGCCCAGGAACCCCCATTCCCGTTTCAGCCGGACCCACAGAGATGAAATCTAGAGATCTCGATTTGTCTTGAGAGAGCAAAAAAGAAAAGAAAAAAAAAAGAAATTCAAACCAACGGGTCTTTTTCTTCCTCATTCTCTGTTTGGCACGTGTAGTGAGTGGTCGATCATGACGAAATAAGAAAATGGCTTCCGGTGACAAAGAGGAGCGTACAAACCTAGCTAAACCAATCTTTACTGGCTCCAGGAAAGTTAGAGCCCATAACAATTCAAAGAAGACCGATTCGGTCATTAGTAGTAGTAGTAGTAGTAGTAGGTAATTTTCTTTATGATGGTTTGAATGCAAATTGACTTTATCGATGAGAAAGGGACTTTCTCACCTGACCCTCATAAATCTAAAAAGAAACTGAATTTTCGGATTCCACGCCCGTTCTTCCCCGGATCCAAACATCCCTTGCCTACTAAACAAATCAGCGATTGGGACAGGGACCGTCATACAGTTTCCTGCCAATTTCCTCGATCGGGAGAGAGTTTAGTAGTACCATGAGCCTCATACTGTAAAAAAATGAGATGTTCTCCCTCTGCCCTTGTTTTGCAACCCTTCGTTCCAACCTCGCTGCACATGGTCTCTCAAGAACCGGGGGAGTCGGGCCGGATATAGGGCGGTTACATATCATGGAATGTGATTTGCCGGTCTTGTTATTGATGTGATACAAAGTATTATGTGGAGGCTTACGATTTTCGCTTTTTTGGTACGAGTACAGGCAGGCGTCTTCAAGACCTATTCCGACGAGGCTTTTACTGAACGAGTCGAAGAGAGGTGGGTGTAGGGAGAAAAAGCACACCTCCTACCACGTCTGCAATTTGACTTTCCTCAAGAGCGCCTCTCTTTGATACTATCTACGCCCGGCGTCATAGGCGGGCTTTGTGTGAATCAGAGTTTCTGTACCGCCGCCATCACGGCTTCTGACACTGGATAGATGTCTACTTCAAGTTTCAACAAATGGTTGGCCAAGGCGAGCCGCTGTTAGTGAATCATGTGTCGCGTCTCGGTTAAATTTAGTCTGCTTTAGTTATAACTACATATCGGTACTAGCCCTGGACTGTATCTATCTATTCTGCCAGTCCCAATCTAGACTTCGGGTCAACCTTGTTCTCCAAGTTTGGCCCTCTCAAAAAAATCGCCTATATTCCTCCCCCCCCAATTTTTAAAAAAACCCCCCCCCCCCCCCCCCCTGATAATATCAGGCATTGCATATACCCTGCACGTGGACTAAAACGGAGATTGGTTGATGTAGCATGTATGAGTAGTTAGATCCGATTGATCTACTGCATGCGGCAAGATCGGGGATGTCCTATCAGTTTATACAGTACGGAGTACAAACAATAATACATCTCACACACCGGCACTGCCCTTGGAATTTGGGGTCTGGGAAATATCAAATTGACCCATCTGACCGGGGCCACCCCTGGTGCGCATCATTGGATTTGACCGGTATCTGTCATCACAGCGCTGAACAACGGGTCTAGGGCCAACCCGCAACCTACATATCACCCCTGATGAGATGCCGAATTAACAGACAATCTCCAATCAAAGCAAAAAGACGATAGAAAATGCAAAAGTACGTCAGCTTCACTGGCCCCCCTGCCGAGGGCGTTCCTGGCGTCATGTGATTGCCCTGGGCTCGTGACCTTCAAATTTGCCACTCATGGCGACGTCCAGACGGGCTTCTTGTCATGTTCATGGTAAATTGTACAGTCAGGGGATATCTCAGTATTGAGGTCGATGAATACGGTTAGCATATGAGTGCTTCTCGGCAATTCCACTGGTACAGCGTCGATTCACCTGTCATTACATCCACTCCGGCGTGGCCATGTCCTAGTCCACCCGCCTGGGACTATACACTATACCTTATCGACCCTTGTGACAGCTCTGTCTACAATTTCAATTCTTGATCTCCGACAAATGACTCGATTTTTGAGCCTCGCCTCGGCATGCTCCTCTGCCCTGTGCCGTAGAACCTCGGTACGGATCTTTCAGGTGCTTGAAGATGTTCTTCTGGCAGACGGGGTGTGACACCTAGTAGTTCAGGGCAGATCACGGTCCTGATCAATACTGGAAACAATGCCAGATTACTAGTACTGCCTAGGCAAGTATTCGTTCCTATAGCTCTAATATGTGCCTGTTATATTATTGGAGGTCTTTCGCACTACCCACAATACACTATGTACTGCACCAGGTCTGAAGATCCCCCTCGTTGGGTCCACGTCGATCGAAGCTGATGCAGCATCGACAATGCCACCCTGGTACCACCCGACCATAGACATTGTAAGATTAAATCTGGTCAACTCGACTCGACTCCGAGTTGGTTGGGAGTGGAAGTTATTCAGGGTAAGCTCTGAGGTCATCAAAAGCATCGAGGGGATGAACATGACCTCGACAAGATGATGACAGGCCACCACAATGCAATCCACCCACAAGTCAGCAGTCGCTTTTTTTGGCTTCTGCACGGTTCACTGAATGCTTTGCATGCTGTATGTAGGTAATCGATCGATTTGTGTCCCACATCAATCTGTTACCTAAAAAAAGAATGTTTCAAAGCGAATCGGTCCCAACAATAGCAGAAATCATGAAGTACAAGAAGTAGTACTTGGGTACATCATGGTATTGAAAGTAGTATCTGAATTCCATTCCCTGCTTTTAGCCCTATAACCGAGCAGTAAAGCAATAGGGCAGGAAATAATCTGAACATACTAACGATCATGCAAATAAATCTCAGCATGTCGGTCCAACATTGTGGAGTTTCTCCTTTGACATTCGCAGACCGACTGTTCGCGGCCACCCCGCAATCTGCCTCCGCCCCTCCGGAGAACCCCAGATGATCAAAGACAAGGAGACAGGGAAGAAAGAACACGCAGATGATGCTCCACATTTTCGCCCTTCTCTTTTTCTCTTGATTCATTCTTTCTTCCTCACATGATGGATGAGACGTGCGAGGCGAATCCGTGCCCCGAACGAGTACTAATACAATACGGACGTTCTATAGTGGAGTTGGGGCGATCGCGTTCAAGTTGCCTTTCCAATCCCCCGGGAAAGCGAAAGCCCATCCTCGGGTATCGCAGTGCCATTCCGTCAGTCCGGACCACTCGCAAGGACAACCATTATATTTTGTATATCTCGTGAACAGGATGTAGTCAAAGGTAATTAATTACCTTTGCCCGATTGAGGTCGTTTCAAATTTGGCTTTTCTGATCTATCGTAATTCTGTTGTGCTGTCGTCATATATACTGGTAGTTAAAATGCTATTTTAACGAAGACGAGTACTTGCACGACCTAGTGCAAGTACTAACTAGTAGAGAGTAGAAGTTTGATTGAAACAATTCTTTGCTTGACAAGTTGAATTGCTGAAAACTAAACATAGACCGGAAATAAAAGACAATACAAAATCACATATCACAAAGGGCCTTTGCCAGCTGGCAGGCTCGTGACTACGGGCTGTGACACTCTGCCGTGTTCTGTTGGATAAAAGACATGACTGGGATGTGGCATCTCGGAAGATATGGCCAAAGAGGCGGTAAAAGGCCTGGAAGACCATTCCATTGCAGCTGATGTGCAAAACCAGCAGAAAGCCATAGGAGTTCAAAATCGACTATTTTGGTCGTTTTCAAGCCGAAGCGCGCAGGGCGATCGGAAGTATAGAGTTGATTCCCCGGTATGCGGGCTGGGATACAATCATCCCTTCCCTGTCTATCACTGCGAGCGGTCCAGTTCTTTTTCTTTTTTCAGCCAATTCATTTCTTTGGCTCTGTACGGGGCACAGTTTGACTATTTGGCTATAACAAGAAATAGTTCCTAAGTTGCTTTTCAAACGAAGTCACAAATATACTAGCAGTATATATATTTTATAGTGAGACAGATGGCGAAAAGCGAGTCTCCAATGTAGTTACGGGATATATCTCTTACTAAGTTGCCAAGTCTATGCCAAAGCTACCAAGCCCTTATTCCAAAAGCCTTTCTATAAGCCTACGCAGGCAATCTCACATTTCCCCATATGCCCCATGATCCCCATGTTAGGCTTCTAAGGAAATAAGGCTTACACCTAAGGGAGTATCCGTGACGAAAATAGTTTAACCGCCCCTATCAGTAGGCGAGTCAGCCGGCCCAGGAGAGCCCTTAGGCGACCAATGGTCGGTAGTGCGACAGTTCATCGGTCAGTCGATACTGCTCTATCGAGGCGCAAATCACCGGTGGCGAGGGCAAATGTTCAAACGACCAGTGGCGTGCGCGTAGACATAGGCTGGGAGCTTGACAAGTCACCGCTCCGCTGACTTTCCTCATGTTTGTGTGTCTCTCTCCGTGCTTAAAGTAAAAGAGAAGATAGTCATATTTCCTACTTTGATTCTTGAATGACCAGTTCTGCTTGACTACAAAGAGAAAAGATACTGTAGAGAGAGATGCGATTTACACGGATTTTCCGTTGACCTACCGTTAGGGTACACACCTGCATCAGAAGAAGTACGAAAATACCTTGTACCTTTTCGCCCCGACAGGTCACAGGTTCTGAAAGAGTTTGCATTCTACAGTATGCTATTCCCATTTTGATTTCTTCGTTTTTTCTTCGCCCTTCTTGCCTTTTCTACTATAGTCCTTTACCCCGGAAAGCGTGACTAGAATGATCAAACCTAAGAGATTTTGTCCTCCAAGATTGCTGTAGATTTCAAAGATACCAGATACAACACCAACCGGAAACAGACCGGTAAAGGAATGGCCATCACGGGTACAATACCCGCCAAATACCCGTCGATACGAAATCCAACCAATTCGGAAACACCTCGGAAGAGTCAGGGCAGCGTAAGTGGAGAGAATGAGTGATTGTGACTGGAAGGAAGAATACCGGGGTACGGCCGATTACACGCGGGCAACAAGTTGTACCGTGGGTGTATTGGGGAAGAGGATCCACGAGGTCCACTATGGGAGGATCTGCGTATCGTAACGTATTAGGGAGCAATATTGGTAAGAATGGGATAGGCCCCGTGATGCGACTGAAATTTCTCGCTTTGCCTCTCACCGATCCTGAAGCCTCCCCTTGTATCGTAATTGAAAATTACCGATTTATTCGATTTGATTTTCATTTTCAATTTTCTGGATTATTATTATTATTTTATTTTCGGATTTTCCATTTTAGTTTTTTTTTTTTTTTTTTTTCCCCATTTTTTTTTTTTTTTATTTTTTTTTTTTTCCT
>Ga0102593_1000473_pt1 | contig 72911 bp, 69 predicted proteins | sample AraplaCol_mMS_r2_2_FD_76862 | JGI IMG/M metagenome (GOLD analysis project Ga0102593, IMG submission 76862) | Arabidopsis root microbial communities from North Carolina, USA - plate scrape MF_Col_mMS_r2 (SPADES assembly) (version 2) | ecosystem: Host-associated > Plants > Roots > Endosphere... | reverse complement strand
AATGATTGGTCAAAAGCGAGGGCATTTTAATCATTAAAAAACATATAAGAAAAAAAAGAAAAATAAAGGTTAAAAAAAAAAAAAAAAAAAAAAGAAAAAGTTCAAAGATTACACGGTAAACTTGTTAAACAAGTACCCAATGCTCAAGAACGAGTTCAATAATGAAGAGGGAAAGAAAAGAAGATAAGAAGAGATGGAAATTAGCAACCAGATTCCGAAGAGATGAACGATAATAACAGGTTAATGATATCAGTTGAGAAGACATGAATGAAAAGAAAATAGAGATGATGATTTGACGTTGATAAATCATGAAACTTTTTGCCTTTTAGACAGCATCATTTCCATCAGCTCTGTTCCCATCGATTATCATCGTTGTTATGAGGGAAGAATGACCGGATGAATTCACCACTGATAGGATCATAAGGGAAATACAAATCATCCGCGATTTGGCCATCCGCCGAGACAGAATTCATGGGATCTGAGTCGGGGAGATCTGAGAAAGCAGGATAATTATAGTGTTCACCTCCAAGTTGGTAGGGTTGGCTTAGATGATTTGTGAGTGAGAGGTCTTCCAGATGAGGACCCCACATATTTCCGTTATTCATTTCGGTCGAGAAGGTGTTTTGATGAGTGCTATCTGTAGAGTCGAGGGTAGATGTTGGGGCGGGTTGGTAGGGGTATGATGGAACGTCGGATGTATCGAAGCCCATTCCTGTTGCGAGACGGCGCAGACTGATATCGCAGAGTTGCCAGGCTCGTCGGGAAGCAACACTGTGTTCGGACATGGCGTAAAGCCAGCGGACGGACTTTTTGGCTAACTCAATGAAGCTTTGTTCGCCTTCTGGCATGTGGACGCTGCCGAATGAAAGCTCAAGTAGGAGGACTGTGGAGGCTTGCATGATATAGTGGAGAACACACCACCAAGGGGCAACTTCATAGAGTTGAACGGCGTTTGGTTCATCTGGAATAAGCTCAAGCATTGAAATGGCTGATTCTAGAGTGATCACGGCCATTTCATGACTGAAGTTAGACCTATCTGCTGGACTTTTTTGTCGTGCATCACGTCGGCAGAGACATGGACGGCCTAAAGTAATTCGAGCACTGTAGAAGTGTAAAGCTAGGGCAAGCTTGTAGCGAAGTCGTTCGGGGCCATCCTCTGTCTTTTGCTTGAAGTCAAGGGTAGACGGGATGCTTCTATACCATAGATCAATTCGAGATCGCAATTCACCAATGCGGTTTTCAATGTGCGTCCATGGTACCATCACACAGTCTGTTGAATATACTTTATTCACAATCTCCTGCGTAACGACAGCCAAGTCACAGTAGTAGAGATGACAAAGGCCAGAATTGGGCTCAAGACTCTTCACCCAGGAATTGTCTCGCTCTCTAGACCTGTGAGTGGCATCCTTGCCACCAGTTGGATTGAGTGGCATATGTCGAACCCACGCACTGGCCATGACTTTGTTAATTCTGTCATCCCGGAGGTGTGAGTTGTTAAGTAGTTCCGCCGCCCCGGGCTCCTGCAATTGATCTTCTTCGAAGGGGAGCGGTAGGGGTGTGGTGCAAATTCCATCCAATATGCATGTTGCCCGACCCGTCATTATACCTAGCATATGCTCGAAGGTATACAGACACCACCAAACCCGATAACGAGCCTCTTTGGAGATATTCGGCGTTGTCGGACTCGTGTTCTTCATGTTGATACCAAGAGTAATAGCAGACCGCACTGCTAAAGCGGAAATTCTCCATGCCCTGTTGATCTGGTCCGAAGCCAAGAGGTAGAAAGCAATGAGACCCTCAACTTGAACTTGTTGAAGATCTGGATGGCTGAACAAGATATCTCCGTTCATACTTAGAATCCTGGCCCGGGTCAAGTACAACAGATGATCCTTTTCCTCGCCTTTCCAAGGTGCCTCAATCAGGTGTGCATGCTTGGCTGCGATAGCGAAGATCATATTCAAAATTGCCAGCCATTTATCACCGGGCTGGGCGTGACTATCGAAGAAAGTTCGGTATTGAGAACAAAAGAGCGGGCGGTTGATCATTGGGAAGAATGGATGCACCGTTCGCAGGTAGTCATCAAACAACTTATCAGCCAATTCACGAGGTGGCATCGCGTAGACATCCACCGGCTGGGGAACAGAAATATCCATATCGTCCAAATGATAGTTGACAGCATGCAGGGCAAGATCATCATCCTGACGTTTGCTTTGCCCTGGCTCCAAAGACCCTGCCAGTCCTTTGGACCGATGTTCCGCCTCTCGTTGAAGCCTTTGCATCCAAGTGATCTCTGAATTTTTGCCCATGAATCCGGTAGCTCGCGAGTGTTCGGTTCGGTTGAGATCCTCTTCCACACGATCAATAGCCTCGAGCGAGCCAATAGATGAGGGGGAGCTCAAGTCGTCGGCGTCTCCAATGTCATCTTGTGGGGTGACGGAATGTGATGGTGCACTAGCGTTAGAGGAAGATTCGTTTTCGTTACCATACTGCGAAGATGTTAGATCATTGGTGAACAACCAAAATCTCCAGCCGTCAAAGTTACAAACCTTGTCCAGCAAAGCTTTGATACGATCCGCTGTTTTCGTCTCAACGTAGCTTCCCAAATCCTTCAACAAATTCTCATAGTCAACAGCCTTCTCAGAGAGCCATTCCACTTGTCTAGATAGTTGTATCAGTAAACAAGATTCATTTCATCGTGGGAGATAAAAGAGGACAGAAAAACGAGTATGTCTATGTGCTTTCATATAAACCACTTACTTTTTCGTCTTCTCCTTCCATCCTACCGGATACTGACACGATATGCGCAGTTCCCGACATTGTCGACAAACAGGAGTATCGCCACTGCACTTAGTCTTGCGCGATCTGCAAGATTCACAGGCGCGCGGGACTCGACGGCCATAACGAGGGGCAATACCAGATCGCGAACGAGGGATGGCGACTTTAGCGGGGCCAGCAGAATCGGTCCGACTATTCGAGACGAATTTAGCCGGCTTCAAGGTCGAGGCGGAATCGGTGACAGATGCCGGCCTGGGTATTGCGATGGGTGCATTGTGGTCGATCGGTTCAGTTGGGAGTTCTTTCTGGGCTGAGAGTCCCTCGATCGATTGATTAGGAGTCTGGTCGTCCATCGTCATTGTTGCGGGGTGTTGAAGGGGGATTTTCGAAATCGATCAAGAATAGAGGGGAATCCCGATACGGCTGATATGCGATGTTGAACAACCGAGCAGGGAGTCACTCGGGACTGGGGTGATGCTTTAAGGCGACATGGGATCCATCTAGACAGTGAATCTTTGTATACCGTATAGCAAAGTTTTCATGCAGGATGATATGGTTAGGACGATGAAGGGCATGCGATAAGACGATTCCAAGATGTGGCGGGGAGCAGGCAGAACTGGGAGGAGGATGGAGACAGCTTAGTCATTGTGGGTCTACGCGACATATGATTGGTCAGGATGTTCCGTGGTTAAATGCATGTCGAAACATTTCAATACATTTTGAGACTATCGCTTTTCGCTTCTTCTTTTCACAATGGAAAACAAGCACAGCACGTAAAAAAAAAATGAAGTAAGGATAAATGATAAAACAGCACATTTTCCATTCCCATATCTTTTCCTCCCTTCTACCCATCCAGGGCGAGACCATAAAGTAGAGAAAAAAAAAAGATCAACAAATGTATATATACAGGAAGATGAATTAGCAGGAGAGATGGAGTAAAAATCATGACGGGGAGATAAAAGCCGACATGTACACGGTCAAGGGAGGTTGATGATGGGAGATGGTTAGATCAAAGGGTATAAATGATGTCAGTCGACAAGGTAGAGCCGACTGAAAAGAGTGGAGAGAGAGCGACAGAAGTTGGGAATATATAGGAGCATGAAGAGGAAGGGATGAGAGGAAGAGGGGAGACCGCGCGAGAGAGAGATGCAACGAAAGCTTAGATTTCGCCAAACATCTCATCGAGCTCATCAACCTCTACGGTCTCCGGATTCTGCAGCTCTCTCCAAGAATCCAGAATAGGCTCGGGAGTCATGGAGGCCATGGCCCGAGGACCCAGACTGAGCTTCTCGTGCGACTCGGTCAGATCCGACATCTTCAGATCGACATCCGGAAGGCCGCTGTTCAGCATATCAAGAGATCTCTTGAGGGTTGAGACAGGGACGGCATCCGGGTCGGTCGGAAGACTGATCTGCGGAGCAGCCGGGAGGGACTCGGCCCGCTCATCTGCCGCGTCGGTGAGAGCACTCGTGCCAGACGAGACCGATGATGCGACAGAGGTGAGCGAGGGAGAAGGAGAGGTACCGAACAGGGCAACAGCAGCGGCCTCGTCGAGATCCTGGGAATCCTGATCGGCAGCCGTCATATGAGAGAAGTAATCGCTATATTCCTCCTCGGACATACGATCATTCTGATGTGAAGGTGAGATAGAACCGCCATTCACGGCAGACTCGGAAATACTCATATCTTCATCCAGGTTGCTGAGGCTCTCGGAAAGAACCGATAGACCGCGTTCGGCAGAACCTTGACGGCTTGCCTTCTCTTCCGACGCGCGTTCCCGCACGGCGCTAGCCGTCTGCGTGAACTCCTTCTCATCGCCCTCCAGGGGCGGGGAGGCCGCACGGTGCGAGTGCATGAGGCGAGTGTGACTGGTTGGGTCTGGGAACTGATCCGAGGGGGTTCCCCGGCGGGCCGCATCATCTAGGTCGACGGGCTCCTCCTCTTCAAAGTCAGGCGAAGACAGATCAACCTCCGGACTGGGACTCCGTTGGCGAGCGATCATATCTTCCTCATCCTGATCCAGACTCGAGACGCTGGGCGTGATGTGTTTGCCGTCGACGCTCGAGACCAGCTCGTCGGAAGGTTCCGGAATAGGCTGACGAGGGAAAGTCGTCAAATAATAGTACACTTTACGTGGGTGAATATTAATGAGTTCCTTGGCCATGGGGCAAGGTGCAAGAGCCGTCCACTGGCGTTTCATATAGGCAGCCAGGCGCGAGGAGAGGAGGGCAGCGGGATTGGCGGAACTAAAGACACGCGTTAGTATACGAGCTTCTTTTGTTTTTTTGTTTTTTTAAAAAAAAAAAAAAAAAGTGAATCAAAGAGAGGGGAATAGACATACTTGGCAACAGTCGCGTTCAGCGCAACTAGAATCGCGGCCAACTCTTTCACGAGATGAGGGCGATTACCCGTCTTCTCCAGTTGATCAATGACAGCGACGACGATATCATCATTAATGCCTTCTGTATCAATCTTTGGCGTAACACCACCGTCCAAGGGTGAGGGAGGAGGAGTGTGATCAAATAAACCATTCCGACTGGCGCGCAAGGCGGAATTCCTCTCGGATAACGGCTCGGGAGATAAAGAAGTATGCGATCGCTTCACTTTCTTCGCGGGAGGCAAATCCTCCGTCGCATGAGTACCTTTTGAAAGGGAAGGTGACCGACGAGACGAATTTGGGAGATGAATGCCTAATGATGGAAGGGATAGTGATTTGCGACGAGTATTGTACGGCATTTTGTCGGAAGGAGGGGAGGTTTTGGGGTTGGGTGGGAGAAAGTTGGAGAACAAAGAGTGTAAAAGGAATAAAGGAAGGACCAGATAAAAAAGACCAAATAATAAAGACAACCCAAAGTAACCAACAAAACTCAAATAATAATAAAGTATAATAAAATAAAAAACAGATGATAAAATTATGGGAGGGAAAAAGTAAAATCTGGAAAAAAAGGGGGGGGGGGAGGGAAAAGGGAGTAAAAAAGAGGATGGGAAGAGGAAGAAGAGGGAGAGAGAGGAAAGGGTTGAAGATGCGACGAAGCTCTCACTCGCTCGACTTTCTGCGCTTTCTCGCTGGGAAAAGATTCGAGTGGAGCCTCGATTTTTTCGCCCTTTTTTCGTCGATTTTTTGACTGGTACTAAAGGGTATAGAGTATGTAATTTATGGTAATAAAATACAGCCATCGGAATTAAATCGATCCTGATTGGCTGGTAGCCTCTACAGCTCGATTTCTGTTTGTCTTGGGTTTCTTCTTTTTTTCTCCTTGGAATGTTCTGCTCCATATCGCCACAGCTCCCATCTACCTCTACATTCAGCCCGATTCTCTGTACCTTCTGTAGTCCAGTAACTGATGGACATGCACTATATTTCTTGCAGTATATTCACCCATAAATTATTAAACTCAATTCCGATCTATCTTATCTACACCGCTCAATGCCACTCTGCTTCCTGCAAGATGATTTTCCAAAATTCCAGGCGGTCAGTGGAGCAGATTTCATACCATACCATTCACAGCCCGCCATTCCAACCTCGGCCATAGTGGCATACCAGTGGAGATCCGTAAAGTGGGGAGTCCGTAAATAAGTGGAGATGCAGAGGCAGAATGAAAGACAAGAAGAAGTCGAAAAAGTCCAGCGTGGAGACCTCCCATGTGTCCCATCACCTGAAATGGAAGACTCGACTCCATCGTTTCGTCTTCTCTCCACTAATCATCGTCGTTCGCCCTGAATAAATCTTGTGTAAGATCAACTCGCGTGCGGTCCATTGGTTTGTGCCTTGTTCAAGCCTGCACTGGGACAGTTACCCAGTTCGCGTTCGGGCTCATTATGTTTGTATGTACATGCATACAAACATACAGCATACATTCGATCTGTCGATGGTTGCTAGGTGACCAGTCGACTTCCATTGACCGCTGGATGTGTACATTACCATGTACACGGATGTTACAGTATACTATACTAACTATGCCATTTACTAGCTACTATGAAGCATCCTTCCACTTTCATCCTTCTACTCTTATATCGTAAATCAATACTGCATCTCTACTGTATCGGCACAACCTCCCGCTACTGTATTCTGGTGCCTCCGAACAACCCGGCAGGAAAACACCGGGTCCCAAAAAAGATCCCTAGCGTCGCCGTTTGTCCCAAGTGTCTCCACCGGATCCTTCATCCGCGCCTGTAATAAGCTAGTATCGTAAATTACCACTAACCCTGATTAAGCCCAATGCTCGCAGAGGAGCCTCGCCACCCGATGATGCATTGAGCTGAGCCATCCGTTGACTCTGGTTCTATGTACATATACAACTATTATGATCAACTATTTACTTGATACTCTACGAAGTAAGCTAGTATTACAGTCGATTTCTGAATCCATCTACGAGAGTCTTCTTTGGAATATTGGTAATCATATAATATCAATTAATTAATGTAGATATAAAGTGATGATGCCAGGAAGGACGATCGCCCGACGTCGATATGATGACAATGCGCAAAGTAGCCTTGCTAGCGGCTCTCCACTGCCTCAGCCCTCTACGGAAACTAAACTATCTCGCCAGACATGACATGATTGCCAAGTCAACTATACATCATAATTGATTCAATCTACCGTATACTAGAGCCTTATTCGTACTATGTATGTAAATGTACATACATACTGATCTTATCATTATTGATCCCCCTGGTTACTTGGCAGCAGCAAGGGCGGGTGCAAGCATTGCAGTTGATGCAAATGCAGGTCTCGCGGGATGGGGAACGTCATTCCATAAGTCTATCCTTTCCCCTCATAGATGAATACAACCTAGTTACTATGTACTCCGTACATGGAGAATTGTTTGGGTCAGATTCACCCAATCTCCGTTTGCATGACATCGACGATCGAGATGAGATAGCGGAGGTGTGCACTAAACCATGGTTCTCCATCTTCCATCAGCCCATTGTTCGAAAGCGTCGGCCGAATGGAGGCAAACTACGTACTTTATTAGTTACCTACTACAAAAATATAGTTTACCCCAATATATTATTTGATTCACGAGCCAGATTCATTGGCTCCTAGTGCGTCTACTGTAGTCAATGTGTCCTGTAGAGGGGCGTATATGGTCAAGATTCCCAATGACCTCGTCGATTGCGTAAATGCGGAGTCCTCCAAACAACTTGGAACTCCACAGCCTGAGCCTGCTTTGTACGTACTTGCAGATGGACTGTACAGATGTAGACATACAGTATGCACATCAAAGGATGAAGCAGGTGCTAATTCTCCGCATCTCCACATCTCGATTGTCTGCTCCGACCACTAGATGCATATATGGTCTAGATGTTGACGCAACCTCTAGATTTTGTGTTTACCTTTCTTGGAAATGAGTCCGATCGATTCATCCAGCTGTACTTAGTGATCAAGATCAAAGTAATTAATAATCTCATATTACGAGAAACTAGCTACATTTACTAGCTACTTCACAAGTGTCACAGTAGGTACATTACGGGCTGTCATTCACAAGTGTTTTACTTAGTAGTAGATGTCAACTCTGTTGGCCATTCAAGCACCTTCTCTTTAAACCTAAAAACATTTCTTGAGCAAGATCAAAAAGTACAACAATTCTCTGTCCGCCGTACATGCATACACATTATACATTATGTATGCAACTACTCCGTACTTCAACAAACACTAGTATCCTTGCATCAGCACCATCCCGCTGCACCCGATCTCAAAGAAAATAATTTCCAGGCCAACCATCCAAGAATTCAAGAATTCAAGACATCCATTGGATACATATACAGACCCCTGCAGGTGATCGGCATTGTGCATAACTTATCAAGAAAAAAGATTGGAAGGTTTTCACATCCGCGACCAGTCCAACGGCAGAAAAATACGACCACGGCATAGGGCGCCCCCCCCCCCTCATTCAATATACATAGTATACCCTCCATCACAGATGTCTCAAATCCGGATCCTGGGTTAAACCTACACTAGTCATGCTATTCAAAAGTTAGAACTACATTAAAGTCTGGCAAAAACAGGGAAATTCTTTGTCTACTGTAGAGTGCAGCTTGGTCATCGAGCGGGGTTATGATTTATCTTCGTTTGATCGGTTCGAGTTGGACTTGGACTAAGCAAGTTGCCGTCTGACAGCAGCCTTACACGCCAGTCTCCGCTTCTACACTACCTTTTTGCGATGAGTAGAAAAGGCCGATATCACATGCATTGATACGTAGTATTATGGTTTGGATTTCCCTACATGGTATGGAGTACGGAGTAAGTAGGACATACATCTGAAACTGTCCGTTTAGTGTATATGCTTCAAAATGCATTGGCGGTTTCATATTCCCCCTATCTTTCTGCGACAGCTTGCGCGGACGTGAGTCTGTACTCTAGAGGAGAATAAACAATTATCGAGGGCTTAGTTAGAAATGTGCAATCATGAAATACTAGTGTAGTCCATATTTTGATTTGTTTCCAGGGACATAGATTACTGTCCCTGGTTCAACACCTGGTGAAGTCAGGTAGTACATGATTGTAATCCACGGGGCAGTAGAGCCTCACTGTCAAGGGAATGGTACTACTCTGCGGGCTGCCGCTCAGACTTTGACTAGCATTCATGTATCTCTAGCAATATTCAAGTTTAAATTACTTTGAACTAGGTTGATTCAAGGTTGTTTGTGATGTGGCAATATTCTACCTGATAGTACAGATATATATTCATACACTAAAGGAGCCCGGCCTGTGGGACGTCCGAGTAATCCTGAAGTGAGTACTTATATTTTTGCTCATGGATGAGCAAAAATATATACTACTGCTGCTGCTATTTCGGGATAACCTATTCATTGGAATCGTCTATGTACAAGTCCTGGCATTACTATCTCTTAAAATACTCATACACTACACTACTTTACAATCAAGCTAAGATCAACTCTGACCAGTCTGCCTTGGACGAAGAATATACCTCCATGTCGTTCCAAAATGCCACCTCTTCTCCTCGACAATCTCCAATCCACTCTCCTTCACAATTGCCCCAATATCCCTATTCCACCAACATCCATGCTTATCGGCATGTAAAGGCGCAAGATTGTCCAAGATCCGGTTTAACCACTCGTAGTGTGACCGTCCATGCTCCAGTAGTAAGATACGCCCATGCTCCGGCTCTGTTATCTCTCCCAAATGCCGTAAAGTACCCACAGGATCCGGCATCGAACAAAGACCCATCGTTTGCACGATAGTATCATAATACCCCATACCAGCCTGTGTCCTCGCGGGAGATTCAACCGTGACGGCCGCAGCATCCTGAGCCCGGAAAGCCACGCGCGTGTATTCGGGATTCGCTGCGTTGAACTTCTCCTTGGCGATATCGACCATTTGAGGACTGAGATCGACAAATGTTACAGACCGACAACCAAGTATCGCTGCGCGTCCCTGGTCATCCATTCCACGCCGTTCCTTCAGATCGTAGAATTTCACATTACGTCCCGTACCACAGCTAACTTCAAGTACATCTCCGCGCGCAAGGCGAATCAGATCTGCGCGCTTTTTGCCCAGACCCATTGCTTTCTCAGAGAGGTCGACTTCGGCGTCAAAATTTGATGCGGTACTGTTGTACCGGTCCGAGACGTCGGCCGGGATATCGAGTGCCTGCGCCTTGCGGACTTCTTGCTGGTACGAGCTATAGAGGTATCCTGTGTAGGTACTAATTGAGAGTACAGTGATACCCATAAAGGTTAAAACTCGAATGGGAATCCCATGAGGTGCAGCCGCAGATTCCTTTCTTTCGTAACGTTCCTGGAAACGCTGGATATCAGGGTTGAATTGTTTGCGCGATGGCGGTGGTGTGTTTGGGCTGATTTGTTAGTTATGCATTGCATGGAATGAATTTTCATCTAGAAAGAAGACTTACTTTGATCTTTTTTGACGAGGAGCTCTGCTCTGAACTCCTCGACTGGTAATCAAAGAATTTGGAGTTCGCAAGAATGCCCTCCCTAACCGGGACGCGTGCATTGTGAGTGTGCCTGACATTGAAGTCATAGTAACTAGAAGTCTCGGCGAATATATAGAAATAGAGATTCAAATTCACTTCCTCCTTGGAGAGTTGAACTCTCGAAGTGGTCTGGCGATATCACTCCCGGACGAAAAATTTCCTAGCGCGTCGCAATGCGCGATCAATGAAGCCGGGTATCCCAAAAAAGAAAACGAAAAGCAATTTCTTAAGGTTGAAAAGACAGTGCTGTCATCGATAACCTCTTTACCAATGCCTACACAAGCTCAGCCGCGCGAATCTCGGTGCCGACAAGATAAGTGCATGGAAGCTCCAATTCCGATGGATCTCGGGGCGGAAGCCGAAAAAAAGAGTCCGTTATCGGCTTTTGATAGCCATGCAGTGGGCCACGAGGCAAAAAGACCATCGGAAATCGAGCATAGACAATTCAACGTCCACAATTCTCCGCAGAAGAAAAATCACCCAAGTTCATTCCAAAATCCATTAAGCCCAATTGATATGGACATCCCTTCTAATATCCTCATAGTAGGTGGAGGAGTCTTCGGACGTAAGTTCTTTTCACCCGCGACAATCACACACAATTCAACCCCAGAAAATCAAACCCCAATTACCCCAGCCCCTCTCACCCGTATTTCCAATGATTCGCTTTCCCCCCTTCCCTGACCTTCACAAATCGCATCGTCTTGACTGTGAATGCTCCCACTAAAATATTATAGTATCCACGGCTCTCTCACTGAGACAGCGACATCCCAATGCCCAGATAACACTGGTAGAATCGTCACCGACAATTCCAAACCCGCATGGGTCCTCCGTTGACACATCTCGGATTGTGCGATCAGACTACGCCAACGCAGCATATTCCAAGCTTGCAGCGGCCGCGATTCAGAAATGGCGCAGCACTGCCTGGGGTGAACAGGGTCGATACACACAGAATGGTCTATTGCTGGTATACCCGGCTGACAGTGTAAGCGCAAAGGAGTATGCGCGCAAGAGCTACAACAATGTGCGCCAGATTGAGGGAGATAAGGTCGTTTTCCTTCCTACCAAGAAGGATGTGCTCTCTGTTGTTCCTCCGTATGGTGAGGACTTGGATGTTGCGGGTGGTTACGTGAATTGGGGTTCTGGATGGTCTGATGCCGGAGCAAGTGTTGCGTTTGCGAAGCAATTGCTTGATAAGGACGGGAAGGTCGATTTTGTTCATGGAAATGTGGAACGAGTCCTTTTTGACGAGACTGCATCTGCATCGTTTGGCAAAGGCAAGGGTAAACCGCGCGCAAAGGGTGTTGTGTTAGACGACGGGACAACGCTGAGGGCGGACTTGGTGATTTTAGCGACTGGCGCCTGGTCATCTCGACTAGTTGATTTGCGCGGCAAGGCTGTGGCGACGGGTCAGGCAATTGCGTATATCAAAATCAGTGATGCCGAGCAACGAGAGCTGGAGAATCTTCCTACAATCTTGAACTTTGCAACGGGTATCTTCATCATCCCGCCCCGCGACAATTTACTCAAAATTGCGCGCCATGCTTATGGCTACCGGAATCCGATCACTGTTCCTGTGCCTGGTACTACTGGGTCTAAAGAGACCATGTCTGTCAGTTTGCCTGAGACCGGTGGACCAGTTCCTCTGGAAGGACAGGAAGCGTTCAGAGAAGCGTTGAAGCAATTGCTACCTCGATTTGTGGAGAGACCTTTTGCTGATACCAGGATTTGCTGGTATACTGATACGTAAGTCCACCATGCCCCTTATGTGAACAGCTAAGATTATTCAGAACCGGAATGTTGCATGATACTAATGTACTTTTGTGCAGCCCCGACGGAGATTTCATTGTTTCGTACCACCCTGCGTATGAGGGACTATTTCTTGCGACCGGCGGTAGCGGACATGGTTACAAGTTTTTCCCTGTCCTTGGAGATAAAATTGTTGATGCGATGGAGGGTACGTTGGAGCCTGAGTTGCAAAAGCTATGGGAGTGGACGGAGGCCAATACTCCCTCCCCGGGGTCCGTCACGGACGACCTTTTTGATGGAGATGGAAGTAGATCTGGAGCAAGAAACTCGAATTTGCAAGAGGAATTGGCGAAGACTAAGAAGGCCTCACGGGGGAGTGCGTTGTAGACAGCTAGGTATATACCACATTCCTGCATTGAATAGATTGTATATTTAGATCAGATGTGACTAGACACAAGTATATACTGCCGGTAGGAGTTCAATAGTTCAATCATGATAGCATTGGCGTCACTTTATATTGGAAGAGTCGGCAAAATTTACACATGTATCATTGAACAAGAGTACGTATACTACCCTCCCCAATCAATAAGATGAGACACTTGTGGACATCTTAGCAGAGACTATCTTCAGTTATGGGTGACACGGCTACGTTTATGTATAACAATACGGTATAAAGCTACAGAGATGGGAAGGCACATTTTTCATAGATCTTCATTCAGATAACGAAGCTAGACGGCAAAAGCCGCCTCATCCTTTCAGTCCATCGAACGATGGACCAAGGGCACATCATGAATTTTTTTGAGCCCGCGACGAGTTGCCCCATCAACGAGCATGGCTGAAAAGCAAAAAAGAGGATTAAAAAGAGGCAGCCATCGACCAGCGCACAAACCGCCTCACTGCGGTGTGCAGCAATCTAAGTGTAAAGAGTCGAATGATGACGCAAACCGGGGATCATCCATATCGCTAAAACGCCATACTATGCTTGCATGAAACATCGTGAGAAAAAAGAAAATCAAAAAAAGGGGAAAAAGCCCGAAGGCGAGCGAGAGGTCGGGCCGATAGGCACAGTCTGAGGCATACAGACCGGCAAAGGCAAATGACAACCGACGACAGTCGCACGAGACGAAAGTAAAGATGTTTTGATAATACACGGGGTGGAATGTGAAGACGCAATGATCTTCCTTTAGAGCATCTCATTAAACCTTGCGGAAGTCTGCAGAACTTTGATTAGCCATGCCTGGACAAGGTAGTCATATTGAACAACAGAACATACCAGAGAGCACAGGATAGATCAGTTCGAAAGCCTGGTAGATTTCCTCACGCACCTTGGCGCCAGTGAGGACAATCTTACCGCTAACGAAGATCAGAAGCACAATTTTAGGTTTCATCATGCGGTAGATAAGACCAGGGAACAACTCAGGCTCGTAAGAACTGAAGTTGTGGTGGCGAGATGCCAGACCCTCGAGACGAATGGGGAACTTGATATCGCAGGAACCGACGATGTTCTGAATCTTGAAGTCTGTGAACTTGGCATTGAAGCCAAGCTTCTGGATGATACGCGCGTACTTGCGGGAGGCCAACTTCGAGTCGTCTTCTGACTTGGCACCAGTAACAACCATCTTGCCTGAGGCGAAGATCAGAGCGGTGGTTTTGGGCTCACGGATACGCATGATCACGGCGGCGAAACGCTATGCAGAAAAAAAAAGACCAGTTCAGCCACACTGTACCCTGAATGTGCAGACAATCTCAGGGAGGTGTGGAATATACCTTTGGATTGTACTCGGCGTTGCGAGCGTGCAGCGCGATGGTCTTCAGATCCAAGCGGCAGTCAAGGTTGACGGTAGCCACGATGTTTCTTTAGGAGCGATTATGTTCAGCCTGTGATCTCGCTGGGAGAACAAAATACCAAGAGAGAGTATACTCACTGCAAGGTCGGCACAATACCAGAGCCGCCAGTCGTTGCACCCGGGGTCGCAGCTGGAGTAGCGGGAGTCACCCCGTTGCCGTTGGTGGCATTTCCTCCAACTTGCTGTTGATCATGCGCGATGGGAGCGCCGGGTTGACCCTGGATCTCTTTCACAGAGGACGGGGGTGTCAAATCGCCTGCGCCACCAGGGAAGGAAAGTGACGAAGCAGAGGTGAAAGCACGCGCCTGAGTGGCGGTGGATGGGTGAGTGGTGAGAGAATCCATCTCGACTACCACTTCTCGATCGTGAGCGATCGAAGAAGACAAGAACAGGTCAAGTGGATGATTCAGACAACAACTGAAATGGAAGCGACGAGAATTAGTCTTGCGATCAACTCAGAGGAGTGAATAATAGTGAGATGAGGCAGTGAGGCATTCAGAAGTGGAAGTCAGGTGTCGAGGGCAGTGGCGGTAAGTGATGGCAGAATCACGTGGTGCGCAGGGAAAAGCCTTACCAACTTCACGGGAGATGGACAACTCAATGTATCCCCCTACAGACTGTTGGATCGCGAAGTGATGGTAACACGAATCTTTAGATCGCAGATAGAGACCCAGATAGTGTTTAGAGCAAGGAAGAAAAGCACACTGAAGTGTTTTCAAAGAAAGGATCGCAGATGGAAGAGTGGATTATAGCAGATGCAACAACAAGAAAACTTTTCTTTTTTTTTTGTTTCGCGTTTCAAGGTATTTTTCTCACACTGCCTTTTTTTGAATTGGGATTTGAGGGTTCTATCTGCGAATCGATCTGAATGAGAGTGATGAATCAAGACCTTTTGACAGGACAAGCTTCCGTTTTAGGTAAGCTCGGAAACCTGGATACTGGAAAGTACCTAGGAATACTCTTCTTTTTTTTTTAATTCCTCTCTTTTAATTTTGTCAAATTAAAAGAATGAGGCTTCTTTCCCGGAGAAGGATCTTCGATCAAAAAAAAGAAAAAAAAGAAGATCACGTTATTAGTAGAGCAGAGAATAGATCTGCGGGGGTAGGGAAGGAGGGCGGGAAGAAGATAAGGGAGTGCCAAGACCGAGACGGGAATCCCAAAGATGTTTGGGGAGTGGGAGGTTGGGCCTTTATATAGTGCTGAGTCACAGCCCGCGTCAGGGGAGGCTGGGCCCGCTGGTGGCGGCAAAAGCAGCGACGATTTGTTCTTTTCGCTTCGCCCTTCTAGCGGCTCGATGTGGGTCTATCGTCCAATTATATTCAAGAAAACCAAGACCTCTCCTTTATTGGTTATTAATCCTAGAGTATTGAATCCACTCCCTACAGTATTCGTTTGTGACTGGCTGTACCGCCCTTGCTTTATCTTCCGCGGCGCCACGGTTGCAGCCAGTGGGCGTCCAGTCCGCTGGCCTCCTGCAGCTGATAGTCGGGCCCATCCCATCCTTCCTGACGCTATCCAATCATCACGTCTGACTGTTCTCGGTCACTCTCTGTACGACGCGCTATCCTCTCGCCGCTTTAACCGGAGGCAACTGAACAAAAATTCGTTCCATCCATCTCCTCTTCCTTCTCCCACCCAAGCGCCCTGCTTGGAAAATGAACCTGGGATGATAGCCAACTCTTTGACTAGTCACCTTGTCGCCACCAATAAATGTTTGGCTCACTGACAGATCTGAACTGACAAACATACAGTACTGTACACCTACTATCACATCTCATTCTTTCCCAGTCTTTCTGTCTTCATTGTTGTCTTGACTGGGTTGGTGTTGGAATTCCACCCAAAGGACAGGTGTCCGTTTGACATTTTGACGGAACTGGTCGATTTGGGCGAGCGGTGGCGCCAACTTTGCGACTCCACCGCTCGCCAAGCCTTTGGACGAATCTCATAGTATGCCGATCTCTAGGCTGTCAACTCAGCGCGTGTTTGCCTGGCTGGCTCGTATCTGGTTGACTCGAATATTACCGTCCATCGACTCATTTTTGTATGGGAACGCGGTATGCTGAATACCATACCGTCCAGGGCTCTGATACCTCCCATCCGTCACATTCCAGAACCATGACACCGTAATCACATTGAATCACGTTTGGATCACGTTGATCGCCAGACTCGCGTTCTGTAGTTCCTTCCCCTAAAATTTGTCCCAAGCGGTGAGACGGATAAGGTACTTTTTGAATTAAGCTCGGTTTCCCGTCAAATCCGCATGGCCGAGTCGCGGAGGCCGGAAGCTGTGGTAATGATCATCGATGATGTCAACCAAAAAGTCTACTTCCATACTGAAAGCCAGATGACTTTCTTTTGACTTAAAAGTACTGGTGCTAGTTACGTATGGAGTTACCTAGGGTTCTCGGAGATCCCGTCCACGGCGACGAATACCGCGTCCAGTAGCATGTGATGCGCGTGATTTCTTTCTTACTGAGTGCCTGAATCCACAGGCGTCAAATATTCGTAGTCTCTAGCCAGTCCACAGATAAATAGAAATAACTTTACTCCATATTTATATAGAGGCATAGATATAGAGCGAATAGAGAGGATCGATCATGATCGACCGCTACTCGATTGCTCGGCGATTCTTAATAATCTGGATTTTAACTATCAACTCGGTGAACCAAATTGGGGTCCCAACGCGGCGACGATGATTCGCATCATCTCGACGCTGATTGGCCCGATGTCAGCCTCGGGTAGGCGGTTTTCGGCGTTTTGGCAAGCAAAAAGTTCGGCTGCGGCCCTGATTGTCACTCGGCTATTCAAGGCAGTTCGATCTCATCTCGAATCACCCAGGGTTATTAGTAAAACCCTCTTGCATGCTTGGAACGGTCATGCTAGTATTTCGGTAGTTTACTCTTCTCTACTCTACTCTCTACGCTTCAGCCATTAGGTTTCTCCACAATGGCGTCCAATGCTACCGTCCTGCCTCTGCTGAGGCGCGAAATGCGAACAGCTTCGGCCCGCCTGCCTCGAGCTTCCCCCTCCATCATCGCGCGGGCTTCTCCAGCCCGTTTCCCCGCTACTCTCTTCTCGAACCCCGGCCGTCGTCTATCTAATCGCTCTGCCTCCTTCCTCACTCCCAACCAAACCAGAGCCTTCTCACAAACGGTATCACGGCGATTCACAGACGAGAATGGCAACTTTGACCCGCGATCATTGGATCGGGAGTCCGACGAGGTAGACGTTTGTATTGTTGGTGGCGGTATGTTGACCAGTCTTCAATGAACAAAACATTAAAAACACATTACCAGAACTAGTCTAACACAGCTGTGATCACTCCAGGCCCCGCCGGTCTTGCCGCCGCCATTCGCTTGAAACAGTTGGCCAACGATGCTGGCAATGAGGAATTCCGGGTGGTCTTGCTGGAGAAGGCCGGCGAGTTGGGTGCTCATATTGTTTCTGGAAATGTTCTTCAACCCACTGCACTGAATGAGCTTTTACCCGACTGGTTGTCTGAGGACAACCCTTCGCGCTTCGAAGGTGCAACCCCCGCTAAGGGTGATAAGATGCGCTTTTTGACCGAGAAATCCTCTTTTCCCTTACCCACGCCCCCTCAAATGCATAACGAGGGAAACTACATTGTCAGTTTGAGTGCGTTGACCAGCTGGCTGGGCGAGCGGGCTGAAGAGATTGGGGTAGAGGTATATCCCGGATTCGCAGCCAGTGAAGTTGTCTACAAGCCCGACGGATCGGTGAAGGGTGTTGCGACCAATGATCTTGGTCTTGGACGAGATGGACAGCCCAAGGATACCTTTGAACGTGGAATGGAATTCCACGCTCGTGTCACTCTTCTCGGTGAAGGTTGCCATGGCAGCTTGACGAAGCAGGTTATCAAGAAGTTCGACCTGCGCCGGGACAGCCAGCCACAGACCTACGGTCTTGGAATTAAGGAAGTTTGGGAGATTCAGCCCGAGAAGTTCAACTCGGGTGCCATCACACACTCTATGGGTTATCCTCTGCCTAAGGATACCTACGGTGGAGGCTGGATGTATCACTTTGGAGACAACATGGTGAGTATTGGGTTGGTAGTAGGATTGGACTACCCCAACCCGTGGCTGTCACCATACGGAGAGTTCCAGAAGTATAAGCAGCACCCCATGATTCGAGAGGTCCTCGAAGGAGGCAAGTGTATATCTTATGCTGCTCGCGCGCTGAACGAGGGAGGTTTCCAATCCATTCCCAAGTGTGCTTTCCCCGGTGGTGCTTTGATTGGTGACACTGCTGGCTTCCTGAATGTCCCCAAAATCAAGGGTACTCACACTGCAATGAAGTCTGGTATGCTGGCTGCCGAGTCTGCGTTTGCAGCTCTGCAGGGTGAGGAGGATAGCGGTACCGTGTTTTTGTTCGATTATGAGAAGGCTCTCCGGGAATCGTGGATCTGGAAGGAGTTGAAGGAAGTGCGCAACATACGTCCCTCATTTAACAGCCCTCTGGGTTTCTTTGGTGGATTGATGTACTCTGGATTGGAGGCCTACATATTCAAGGGCCGCGTCCCCTGGACTCTCAACCATCACGGTACTGATGCTGCTGCGACCAAACCAGCCTCTCAATGCAATAAGATCGAATACCCCAAGCCTGACGGTGAAATTACCTTCGATATTCTGACCAGTGTCAGCCGCACTGGTACCAACCACGAGGAGGACCAACCAGTTCATTTGCAGGTAGAGGACTGGGACAAGCACAAGGATATTGCCTGGCCCGTGTATAAGGGTGTCGAAAACCGGTTCTGTCCTGCGGGTGTGTATGAGTATGTCGAGGATCCCAGTAAGGAACATGGGGTTCGATTCCAAATTAACTCTCAAAAGTAAGTTGGCTTTTTTTTTTTTTTAAAAAAAAAAACCGTGACATTTTCTATTCGCAAAATGCTGACTGCTTTCTAGCTGCATCCACTGCAAGACCTGTGATATCAAGGTGCCTACTCAAGATATCAACTGGCAGACTCCCCAAGGTGGGGAGGGACCCAAATATTCGATGACCTAGATACTTGGGTTGCCGATTGATATCTAGTAGATTTCCTTTCTTTTTCGTTTCTTCCTTTGTCCACCCCCATATATCTATTGTTTCTATTGTTTCTAAGAAGATAGTCTCGGGCCTGAGCCTGCTGTATTGTACATAACCTGAATACCAAGAAAAGCGGTCATTTTCATTCTGCCATAGCCACCTCACGGATCTATTCTCGTATCTTTGTCCTTTTGTATTATTTTCATCCCATTACATACTTCCTCCCCTCGTCCCCCCACGGGGAGAGACCAGGACGGGCAGAACCGTGGAATGGAGGGTGGAGGTCCACGAGGCGGGATCTACCGTAAACCCAGACTTCCTCACTACTAGTCGGTTGCCCCTTTACATAGTAAGCCTTCTACTAAACTCCCCAGATTGCTTAAATCAAATATACTATTACAACATGAATAACTGATCTTCTTTTCCCCAAGACACCGTATTTTGAAGAGTGGGGGACACGTGGACCATAGCGGTCACAGCACAAAAAAAGAGTGAGGCGGAATTTCCCCCAAGCGCCCACCGCCAGATTTGTTGTTCTTCCTCGTCCTCTTCTTTTTCCCCTCCTTTTTTTTTTCCCTTTTCTGATTTGCATTTCTTCCCTTTCCATCCGTCTTCATCCTTTTCTGATCGGTGCGTGTCTACCCGACTTGTTAGCCCAACTTCTCTTTTTGTTGGGGAAGAGCATAACCCTTGCCGCCCTCCCTCAGTCTTTCACTGATTCGACCGTGTTTCCACTGTCCGGTCGGCCGTCTTGCTTCTGGGCTACCCTTTTTCCTTTTTGACTTTTTGAGCTTACCAAACTTTTAACCATCAGAAGAGGGCCCCATCGTGCCCGTGACGATCCAGAGTCATGACGGAAGTATCATCCACTAGACTCTATCTTGGGAACCTTCCCCGCAATGGTATGTCGACCAATATCCTGTTATGTTGATTCCCATGCATGTCGACTTTAGGCGTTATTCGGGCTTGCGCCTATGGATTCCCTGCGGCCCACGCCGAGAGCTACCAGTGGCCCACTTCAATCCTAGGGTCCATTCTGATCCATTTTCGAGGACCCTATCTGGAAGAGGGTGACTTGATTTGGAATCTTTGGGATCTCGAACATCAGTTTATGAATTTATAGTTGACAATATTGGCAGTCACTAAGCAGGACATTGAGGAGCATTTCAGTACCCATGGATCGGGTAAGATCACCGAAATCAAGTTGATGAATGGCTTCGGCTTCATCGAATATGAAGATGCTATGGACGCCCGCGACGTCGTGCCCGGTATGGCCCTTAGAATACTATACTCGCATAAAATTTTACCTCATCTCTTTGGACTGACAATATCTCTAGCTTTCCGTATGTATCACTTGGTGGATAAGATCATGAAAAGCTACTTACAAATCTACCATGACAGATGGTAGCGACTTTAAAGGCGAGCGGCTCACCGTGCAGTTCGCTCGTGGTCCCCGGCGCAAGGAGAACTTCCCTGGGCCCACGGACCGTCCCGCTCTCCCACGCCCCCGCCGTACTATGTTCCGGATGCAAATTTCCGGTCTTCCAGAAACAAGTTGGCAGGTTAGCAGTCCAAATCTATCCCTCTCTGGATATCCCGGATTCCCCACCCCATGGCCACCTCTTTCCACTTGCACCTAAATCCTCTACGGTCTATTATGCCGAGTCACAGATCCCTTGTCCTTGGATTGATGGTAATCCTCTCGCATTGAACTCTGAGCTTGAGCTTGGGCTCGGAATCCATCCTCTCCCAGGACCCGAGACAGAGTAGCTTTGACGAATATTTCGAGGACTAGGAGACCTTTCTCCTGCGTCAAAGACTATATCTGGATCCTGTTGCCCTTGCCCAGGACGTAGAAACCACCCCGAAACTTACACCTGGACTTAGCCGGACATTTTCTTCCTGGACCTGGACTCACCATTCGATAGGACCTGAAAGACTTCGCTCGACAGTCTGGACTGGATGTCGTTTATTCGGAAACTGGCCGTGAACAAGGAAGAGGGTGGGTTTACCATTCGCATCCCCGAGCCAGGCTTGGCTCCCCTTTCCCCTAAGAAGCTCCCCAAATTGACAAGGACCATAAAGGTTTGTTGAATTCGAAACCGCCAACGACCTCAAAACAGCCGTGGAGAAGCTGGACCAGCGAGAGTTTAAAGGCTCACGCGTGACTTGCATTGCGGATGTAAGGAGCCCTATTTCAATTTCCCCGGATTCAAGGGTAACGCACACAAGGACCTCGTCTCATCTGTTTCCAGATACAGAGTCATGAAGACCGTCCCTACCGGGACCCTTATCGGTCTCGTTCCCCACGTCGGCCATACCCTCCCATGGATGAATATGACCGAAGGTTCCCGGCTCCTCGAGGATACAGCCCCCGGGACCATTATCGCGAACGGTCGCCCATCCCGCTTCGGCGCGAGTATTACGACCGCGATGGTTATGGACGTCGCACTCCCCCTCGCCCTCGGATGGAAGATTACCCTCCCCCACGTCGTCCCTACGAGGACCCCTATGATGCCCGGCCTCCACCTCCCCCACGCCACTACGATGATCCGTATCTAGCGGCTCGAGCTCCGTATGGACGTCCTCGTTCTCCGCCTAGAGGGGAGTATGTCCCGTATGATCGCCCTCGCTACTGGTAATCGGCCTATCATTCAACCTTTAGTCCGCTTGGATGCGTTCTTCGCAGATGATTTTACCCTCTTCTCTCCCACACGCAATACCCGACTCGTATCGTATTGACTTTTCTGATTTCATGGTACCAACGATTCTTTTCCAGCTTCCATCGGCCAAGGTTCCAGCGTGCTCTTTTTCAATAGTCCAATGATTTCCTGGAGCACCTTTCCCCTTCCTCTGTGATTGGATCTCGACGGTTCACCTTTTCTGGATATATTTCAATTGTACTGGATCTTTTCTTTCTTCTTTTTGCAGATGGTTCATGCGTTGATTGAAATTTCTTCTCTTGTCTTTTCATTTTTATCTTTCTTCTCCCTTTTCGCAGTTGTTCATTTAGGTCAACATCTACAAATATCCAAGGTTCCAAGGGCGTGGTAGATGAAGCCAGACCATTCATCATTAAAATGAGAATTGGTTGCGCTGATCTCCTTGAGGAAACCTCGGGAAGATGGTTTCCACGGTCATGATTAGCAGCTAATCATACGTACATATAGCTATTATTAGCCCGCAATCGACAGACAGAGTTCCAGAGCATTACCTTCAATAGTATCACATCAAACAGAAGCAGAGACAGTACCATAAGTATGAACAGCTGAATAAATACTAGGGATGTTCACAAAGTATATCAAAGTTGTGGATCGGAAAACTTAAGACGGAGACAGCTCCAGTCCCGCATGATCTGCAGCCCCGCCCCAAAAAAAACTCCCGCTCCCCCGCTCAACTTCACCCCTCCATAGCTTTAACTCGACATTCCTCCGGATCAAACCGCTTACAGAACTCAACCATAATGACAGAACAAAGACCTGCAATTCATATCCCCTCAGTCCCCCCAGTTCTGGATAGCGTTCGCCTCCGCGACATCGAGCTACCCCTCCCCGCAGCCCCAGACCCATGGCATCGCCCGGATAAAGCTCAGCCTTGTACCGCAAGGCTGAAACTCTCCTACTCCTCAGCAATTGCAGCAGCAGGCGCAGATGATGTATCCCTCTCCCTCGACTACGGTAAACTTTTCCGGCGCCTGGAGACAGATATTCGGGACATGGCGCATCACAGCTCATCATCCGACCATCCACACAAGTACATGGTCAGCATGGAAGGTACACAGCGTGAGGAAATGAAGTCCAAAGCCGTAGGCCAAGATCCACGCATCACCGCGGGAATTGTCGCGAATTGCGGCCTCGGTTTACTGGATGAGACGGCGGCGGGTGTACGTAGAATGACGCATGTGCATCAGAGTCCACGGAATAGTTTCTCTGGAGCGCCTGCGACGCCTGCGCCTGCTTCTTGGCCTATTGAGGATGTTTATGGGAAGTGTGAGGTTGAGTTACATTTTCCTAAGGCGCTTTTGCGTGCCGAGGAAGGGTTGAAGTATCGCAGTACTACTGTTTGGGGGTATACGCAACTTCCTGATGCTGTGCAGGTTGGACAGGCTTCTGGGAGATATCCGGTTGTTTTGGAAGAGGAGTTTTCTATTGATGGAATTCGGTGCTATCCTATTCTTGGGGTTAATTCCCATGAACGGGTTGAGAGACAGGCGGTTATTATCTCGTTGGAATTTAAGGGTCCTGGGCAGTTGGCTTGGGGGTCGACGGTTGTCGATACTTACCAGGCTATGACAAGGGCCGTTGCAGAGGTATGCATCTCCTACTCCTCCTGCTCTACTCATATGATTTTTTTTATTACTTTAGAGATTGAGCTAACTGTTTCGCAGAAAGTGGAAGAAACATCGTTCCAAACTGTAGAGGCCCTGGCAACATTCATTGCACGGATTGTCACTGTGGACTTTGGTAATGAAAGAGTGACCGTACTCGTTGAAAAACCTAGTGCCTTGGCATTTGTTGAGAGATCCGGAATCGAGATCACGCGGTCTCAAGCATTCTTCGAGAGCCACGAGGTGGCACGGCGGTGATGTCGTGCATGGAGATCGAGATCGCCTAGATCGCCTGCAGGCCCAGATCATCGGATCACCCGCATGGAATGTGAAAAGTGAAAAGTGACTTATGCATTATGTATACTGATTTCATATTATTCTCCTTGTTTCTCATTAATTTCCCTATCCCTATCCCTATCCCTACCCTATGTCCGTTGTACTCCTACAATCCGCCTATCAGCGTCCAAGTAATCCATTTTCACGTGAGTTCCGCATTGGGGCTAGTACCGCCCCGGATTTCCGCCTCAAAGCGACGATTTTCAATTGAACGTCAGCTTGCTCACTCACGCCTTGCCCTTTCCACATCGCCGTGGGAAATCTTCGTGTTTACCAGCTTCCAAAATTCAGTACTTCTGTTACTTCTCTATGTGCCTATCTGCACCATCCTCGCTTATTTCGACCTTCTTGACCACCTCACTGGTCAACTTGAACCCTACCGCGCTCCACTTGGGTTTCTCTCGCGCTCTTTCCGAAGTGCCCAGCGTGCTTGCATATCCTCAGCTCTCCAATCTCGCCTTGGAATTTGACTTCGCTGTTAGCGAGGTGATCTGTGTAGGGGTCCCAGGTCCGTCCTGAAGAAGGGCGGACGGTAAAACTAACTACTCGGGGAACTGCGAGTTGGCGTTCATTCGGCCAAAGAAGAGTGTTGTCTTTTGAAAAGAACTGAGCCATACTGAATTATTTCTATTTTTAAAGTACGTTGAAAGCTGAATCTCGTCGCAATTGTTCCCAAAAATCTTGGTTTTACTGCGTTTATTATTGGTGGGGCCAAAGTGCTAGTCAAAAATGGCTCAGCAAAGGCTCTACTTATTACCCCTCCATACTGTCATGAACATGAATGAAATGAAGCTGACCGTGTACAATGGATGAAAAGTGGAAGGTTTCTAAACATCCCGAGTATTTATTTGCCTTATTGCACTGCTGTGTGCTTCGAATTACCTAACGATCCGTCGACTCTCGCCGGCGATTCTTACCAGACGTACCGTGACTACTGAAGCGACTATTTCAACTTCCCAGCCCATCCGACGAGCGAACAAGATACCATGTCCCCTTCGGAGACTCAGGACGACATTTCCGTCGGCGATGTGTTCACTCCGCAGGCTGACAGCGTCCAACCGTCCATCGACACTCCGGCCAATCACCACGGCGCGGATGTCCACATGGGCGATCGGCTGTCACCGCGCAAACAAATGGCCGTAGATGGAGAGAATGACATGCAGCCACCCGCATTCCCAGTCCTCATGACCGGTCGACAGCGTCGAAAGAAGAAGAAGAAGCAAGTCGTCCCGGCTGACCCGGCTCTATCGACCGTCCGCGGTTTTACACCTCTTGCTTCTGCTGACGAGGACTCCGATTTTTCTACTACAAGCTCTCGCGCTGCTGAATCACGACCGGCTACTTCAGTCGGGGGAGCGAGCCCACGCGTGCAACCCACTACTGGCCATGGCGTGAGCGCATTGAAGCTCCAGCTGGACTCACTCAGCCTTTCTGGAAAGCCCTCTGCTGGTACCTCAGGGCTGTGCTCTGCGACTCCTAGTAATGCGAGTGTCTACTCTGACAGCGACCAGACCGAAGTTTTGACAAGCTATGAGGTACCCCTCGACCAAGATTTCGTCAGTGCAGATGTTGAAGAGGAAGAAGCTACGAAAGGCTCCAGCCCTTGCGCAGTTGCTGGCAACGATACCGACATCCGTAGCCAAATCTGTCGGAAAATGACTGCTGATGACTTTGAGCCTTTGCTTTGCCTTGGCAAGGGCTCTTTCGGAACGGTCTTGCTAGTTCGCCATGTCGTCACCGGCAAGCTATATGCGCAGAAGCAGTTCCGGAAGGCGTCGATTACGGTGCACAAGAAGCTGGTAGAACAAACCAAAACCGAGCGCATGATCCTGGAGAGTGTTAATCGCCATCCGTTCGTGGTGAAGTTATTTTATGCTTTTCAAGATCACGAGAAGCTGTATCTTATCTTGGAATACGCTCAAGGCGGCGAGCTATTCACCCACCTTGCCATGGAGCGTATGTTCCAAGAGGATGCTGCTGCTTTCTACATGGCAGAAATGGTGCTCGCCCTTGAGCACTTGCACCAGAATGTCGGCGTACTTTACCGTGACCTAAAGCCAGAGAACTGTCTCCTGGACCAAGAGGGTCACCTACTGCTCACTGACTTTGGTCTCAGCAAGATCGCTCTCAGCGACGATGACCGCTGCAACTCTTCTCTCGGCACGATCGAATACATGGCCCCAGAAGTCATCCAGGGCAAGCCTTACGGCAAAGCCTGTGACTGGTGGTCCCTGGGTGCTCTCGGCTTCGACCTTCTCACCGGCTCCCCGCCCTTCCGCGCAGGTAATAATACCAAGCTTCAAGAGAAGATCGTCAAGCAGAAACTCGTCATACCGTATTTCATCGGACCCGATGCCAAAGATCTACTCATCCGTCTTCTGCGCAAGGATCCCGCCAAGCGACTGGGTTACCACATGCCCAAGGACTTACAGACTATCAAGAAACACCGTTTCTTCCGCAAGATCAACTGGGCTGCCCTTGAGCGCCGCGAAATTGACCCGCCCATCCAACCCATCGTGACAGATCCGGCTCTGGCAGAAAATTTCTCCGCAGACTTTACTCAGATTCCTCTCAGTCCTACTTTCGCTGGTGGTTTCGATGACCTTTACGATGCACCGGGCAGGAAGGATTCTCGTCTATCTGGAGTTGCAGGACAAACTCCTGGTGAGGGTGATCCCTTCGGTGGATTCAGTTTCGTGGCGCCTAGCTCGTTGCTGGATCATGGTCTAGGCGTGATGACAGCGGGTGTGTAGCTATATGGCAGTAATGAAGCCATGCTACATTTGCTTTCATTAGCTTGGCGTTTTCGGACTCTAGCATTTTCACTTGCCCAGGTTCATCCCTGGGTGTTTGCATTTCCTTTTAGCAAGTTTCGTTCGGACAGAATTCTAGCTATTACAATACATTTCGCACATTCATCCGTTGATACGTAGAGACGAAAGGGGAAAATTGATACTTCATGTCATTGAAACCTCGTTAAGATATTGGTTATAGTAATAATTTAGATGAAACTAATTGATGTACAGCGATTCCGAACTCTCGATCCCGAACAGACTCCATGCCATGCCAAAGAAATGAGACGGGAAAAACAAGTCCTATAAATTTAAACCTCGCCTTCCTCACTGCCTCCTGCTTCATCATGATTTGATGGAGGTGATTGAGCCTGAGCTCGTGAATCGCCAGACTCGGGTGCACGGGTTTTATCATCTTCGACCTCGCCTTCCTCGGTATTGGGATTTTGATTCGACGCAGACGGCGCAGTAGACGCAGCCTTTTCGCCGGATGGTCGTGGACTGTTGAGATCAGGTTTCTGCGAAGTGGATTCCAGGGCTCGCATTGGGATACGCGGGCGAGGGGGTTGTGCTTGTGAGTTATTGGTAGAAGCGGGAGTTGTACCAGGCATGGGAGATATGGTACGTTGACGTTTTGGGGATCGTCCTCCATTCAAAGATGCTGGGACGGGTGTTGGTTGCTTCTGATCTGTGGTGTGAGATTCCGGTTCACGAGACCGTTTACGGCCATTAGGTGTGCCGGGTTCACCGGCTGCTGTAGGTGTTGTGAGGGAGTTATGGCTTGGTGTGTGTGCGAAGGAGGTAGGGTTGCTATTGAATAGGCGAGTTGGGTCTGTAGGGTCTGTGTCCGAGAAGGCGAAATCAGGATAACCCTTACTAAGGGTTTGTTGGACACGCTCATAGATTTTCACGATGAGTTTGCAGGATTTGATGAGGTCTTCGATGCGCACGTCGATTTGTTCCCACCATGGTCGACTTTGGGAGTCGTCTGGGAATGCTACTTGGGTGTGACGTGCGGCCGCGTAGAGAGCGGCTGCAGCGATGACACGCGGAGGGAATTGAAGGCAGAGGACGGTGTATGTAGAATCGTTGAGAAAAGCATAGGCTGCGTGTCGTAGAGGTCGATTGTCCTGGACCCCGAAGAAGAGGGAGTACTCCCATAGCGCTCGATAAGGGGATTCGAGCTGCAGGTCGAAGCAGAGGAACTCGAGCATGACACTTTCATTCTGAAGGATCAGGTCCCGCCATTTCCAATAGTCCTTTGATTGCTCGTCGACCACCATATCGGGCTTCTTCATCGCGACACGGCAACAAGCAACGACAAAGTCTTTCATCCGTCGCATTGTCTCGTCCACCTTAAAAGCAACGAATAGTGCCACAGCTGCAATAACCTTAGGATGCATGAGGTCCCCCGCTTGGTCGGGATATTGCCCTCGCAAGGAATATCTCATCAGAAACCGATGCATGAGTACTGTAGCCGTCATGGAGGTTTGTGGAGGCATCTTCAGCATCATGCTGACCTGCCAGATGAACTCCACTGCCCGGTGTCGAATGTAATCCTCCTTTTCTCGTTCAATTCTGTCCAGGCGCGTCGGGGTGCGCTCGAGCTCCTCGTCGGTAAACATCCATTTCTCTTGTGCTGCAGCGACTACCGGGTTCGGCATCGCGGGGATCTTTTGCGACTGTTCCATTTTGGCGGGTCGTTATTGGTAATTAAATGAGCCGAGGGTGATGTTAAGAAGGAGAAAGAAGCGCGATTTAACGGATCGGCAAGTGAAGCGCGCCGGCGCGCGCCGTGGGCGACTGTCTCTGCTTTCGCGGTATATTATCCTATCCCAGGCTAGAATAGAAAGTGGGCTCGACCAATCTACCGCATAACAGGGTCTTTCATCGCACCACCGTGTAAGTTGTCAAGACACGGTTTCGGTTTTGCAAATAGACGAATGGTGATCAGTTGGAGAATTGGAGGTTTCTCTCCGCGACGAGAAGAGAATTTGGACAAGTCGACGCGGATGTCGTCGCAGCGATGAATGAAGCTCGGGGCGGATTAACTCGGGCCGAAATGCCGAAGTATACCATCATTTCGATGAGAAGCATTTGTGAGTATTCAGATTAAGGTATAGGCTAGACTTCATGAACCAGTTTGAGTCTACAATAACTAGGTTATTAAAGGGGATATCTATCCGTTTTTGAGGCAAGTATCCGGACTTTACACGAATAAAACTTGAATAAGTAATATTCTCCTAAACAGAGTGAATGAAATGTAACAAAATCCATTAAATTTGAGATTCGATTGAAACAAAGTAACGAAGAGTTGGTTCTCTGCGTTCAGAGATACGCTTAATATAAGAGTCTTGATAGTTTAAGGGCCCGGTCCCTGTCCCTGTCCTTGTGTTTGTCCCTGATCTTGTCCTTGTCCTAGTTGTGCTTGTCTTTGTGCTCGTCTTGCTAAGATATCAGGGGGAATCTTTGGGACACCCGGACCTGTTGCGGTAGGCAGATCAAATGGAGTCGTAATGCTATTAGCATTTGGTACAGTCATAGGCTGATTGTGCCCATGAGGGGGCCAAGCTGCAGCATGAGGCAGATATCTTGACTGAGGCGCATGCATTGTGGTCGGTACCGCATTTACCATGCCAGGCCTCGAATCACTCAAGTACACCCGTCCGCTTTGATCTGGGCATGTTCCAGAGTACAACTTGAATCTAGACCATATACCACAGACTCTCTCATCATGAACATTCTCTTGGTATCCATCTTTAATAGAAACCTGTACAAGATCCCACAAACCTTGATTCGTCATCATACCGCTATTGTTGTCTCCAAACATGGCTACCTCGAGCATTCTGATATACATGTACGCCAGGCTACCATCGCCCAGTTGAGTTGTAATGACGCCTGCCAAAGGAGGAATGCCCGTTCCAGCTTGTCCAGTAGCATCTGCCTCCATGTCTTGTAGGAGAACAAGGTCACCATAAAAGAGTATAAAGTTGTCACATCCTGTGTCGTCTAACATTTCGAATTCATGATAAGCCCATCGAGGTGCATTGGGGAGACGAACAGCGACGCGTACCTAAGATCGTGGTAAACAGATAGTCGACAGTTAGTAATTATAGTCATAGCTAGGTTGAGAACTTTGGAAGCTAAGTTCCCTTTTGTAGAATACGTACACTTGCAAGTGTGTTTCCTCCTCCACCTGTATGATGAGTCGTTGAAGGAATACCAGTCTGTACAGCCTTGTTTCTACTAGGACCCGGCCCATTAAGCTAATAACCGCCCTTCAGTACTCATTGATCAATCGAAGAATGGATTTTGGGAATCACTTACACCTTCTACCCAAAAGCCAGTTACACCACCGCCAATTGCACTAGCAATTTCCAAGAACTCCTTGGGGCTGTACGGCCGTGGATGTGTCAAAGGCTTTCCGTCGTACCAGTAGGTCACCAGGCCCTGAACCCAATCTAAATGTCCTGCTCTATAGGCCGCCGCGATAGCCCTCACGTTTGGCAATAGCTCACAGTCATCATTTCGATCCATGAGCCATTGTTCTATTCCTGCCAGGCTCTCTAGGCGCTGGATCACCTCCCAGCTGTGCCCGGGCCACTTTTCCTTCAAAGCACTATAAGAGAGTCAGAATAATCTTTATCGGAGTGTGTGGTCCTTGAGACATTGATACGTACTCTCGAGTCTCTTTTTCCGCATTTAATGTAATAAGCTTATGCTCGAAAACGACTGGCAAAATACCGTCCTCGATTCTCTCGTGGCAACGAGCGATCTGAGCCTCCATGTCACTAAATCAATTAGTCAGTACTTTGATTCATCTTGGGATACACATGAGTCTTCAATTCATCTCGAAGAGTGTTCACTCACTTAGGGTCAAGATCAGGTTCTTGATCATGCCAGCCTATTGGACACTCGTCCCTCCTGAGAATTGGTCTTGATGGCTTGGGCCATCGTTCCCGCCGGGGCCGCTGGATTTGGTGCGGTTGGTAAATACCGATATAAGACTCATCCCACGGAAGTATGGGTAGATCAACTGGGTAACCAGGGAAGTGTTCATTGGGCTGGGCTTCATGTTCAATCTTGCGAGTCTTCCTTTTCGATGGGCGTCTGCTTTGGCGAGGACTGGTCCCTGTCATTATCACGTCGCGTGGAGAGGCTTCACGGGAGTACCACGACCCGTTGAAAAAATCATCATACCGTGGATTTTGCTCGAGATAATAGCGATCCCTTGAGGTATGGCCGAATAGTCTTCTTCGAGCGGATGTACGACCCATGCTTTCGAATGTAACAATAGTCCCAAGTGTGAGGAGAGGAAAATTCCGGAGTTGGCTAGGGTATGAGAAATGAAAGTCCAAGAGGGTGGAACTAGTATATCCGATCAAGGGTTTGAAAGATTTATTATACTCACTGGGCTTGTGCCTATTAGACAAAGGATAGAAGACTCGAACATTCCTCGCCTGAACAAAGGAAACAAGAGAGCAAGCGTTCGAGTACTAGTTCCGAGAGAGAAACACTGACTACTAGCTGATAGTATTCGAGGACTTGAGGAATGTAAGCTGAATATTGAACAAAGAAAAGAAGACTCAAAGATACCTAAGTCTCAAAGGGCAGAAGGTTCCAATCCTTCGACACTTAAGACTCAAGACTATGTACAGCTTGGCTGTTGAAGAGGGATAAACACTTCTAGTTTATACCTGAACACGTTTCAAGTCTCCCCAGGCAAAGACTTTTAGTTAATCTGATGGTGCTAGATGACACCATACGAGGTATGTGATGTCTGATAGCTGTGCTAAGCTACAAGTAGTATGGCAAGACACGCCGGGCTGTAACTCTCTTTCAACAAAAATTACCAATAACGCCAGGTTCGACTGGCTGCCATATTACTTTATTCACGAGAGCTGAAGGGATTCTCCATTTTCACTCCAGAAATTCTAGAAGCCTTTTCGACGGACTCACTTCATGGGCAGTGCCTAGGCGTTTTTGCTACTTTGATCAAAGAAATCTTATTCATCCATAGAGAAATCTCTTTGGTTATTTATGTCTTTGTTTCTTTCCAGAACGTGCGAGGTTGAGCCCAATGAGACGCTAATTTTGCTTTCACAGATTTCGCATGGCTTCAATGTGATAAATACTAGCACTAGTAAGTCTAAAGTTCTGCGAGGGACATTATGAGGCAAGACAATGCTAATAGTACTGCGGAGTAGTTAGCAGGAAGTGAATTGGGTAAGCCATAGGGACTACCGATGCGGTGATTGATGAAAATAGAAGATGAGCAGATCTAGTCTTGATAATGAAAGCGTTAGATAAAAGAGCAGAATTGTGCCTCCAAAGTTCTCCGAGGAGTGCTGCTATAGAATATGCGCATTTTATGACACATGAGGCATCCAAAACTCGTGACGGAAGAGTCATTTCAGGAGAAGCCACTCAGTCTTGCCATATGACTTGAATTTGAGTATATTAGTGAGATTATTCGCATCCATCAAATATTACTGCTAAATCCATGACAGTATCGAGGCTAGAATTAGTGACATTTGAAGTTTTATTAGAGACTATAACTAGAAGAAAGGATAAAATATGTAGCCTTGTATACTGTTTGACTGGCTGTATGTTTTCTGGGAGCCGCTTCAAGTAATCCTAGTCCATGAAATGATATTATAGATTCATGTTCGGTACTACCTATCTCTTTCATTTGAAGCTCCTTGTATAGTTTACAGAGAAAGTGAATTATATCATAGAAATTCAGTCAACTGCGCAATTTCATTTGAGCCTTATTGAAAGTTATCTGAAGTATAGAATGATTACTATTCATACCCATGCAGAATCATGACACCATTCTTAGACAGTACACACTAGAAGACATGACCCTCATATATTCTACAAATGGCGGCGGCTGTCTGTAAGGCTAAAAATTACTTCTTCAGTTCCTTGGCTGGAGGGAACGGCGATAGAGTCAGTTCAACTACTTTGCCATTTTGGGAAATTAAGCCCTCGGAAGTATGAAATCATGTAGAATGTGCCAGTTTTCTACTATTCTTTCTTTTGTAGTCATCTCAATAATATTCACTTTCATCTTCAGCTTTAATTCCACCCTTACCGTATCAAATACTACTATTCTAACAAATATGGCCCCCCTTACTCTTTTCCTATTTGAAGAGACAACCAGCTTCAACTTTCGCCTTGAAAGCAAGACATATGAGGAAATGCAAGAAGAAGGGTTCACAATTCAGACGATTCTCCGGACTCTCGAACTAACAAGCGGACCGAACAAATACAACTTTTTCATGTTTGGTGGCTTGAACAGAAAAGCCACCAGATTTGTTGATAATCCAGGAATGTTCTCCTGCTACGAGACCCAGAACGATAAGCCTATCATCACAATTATTGTCCGCTACAAGAGTGACCCATCTCCTTATTATGCTCAAGCACCTAGTGCCATGGCATCGCTACAAGCCAGACAAGCTCTTAGCGGTCTAGAAGATCTGGAGAATCCGATACTCCATGCTGGGCCAGAAGGCGATGAACCGTCGATTAGTGAAATACTCGAGCCCCTAAAAAAGTTTCTTGGAGTGTGGAATTCGGAAAAGCAGATAACCGAAAGACGTGAGAAATACCTGGAGCAGGTATTCAGTAAGCATCCATGCCTTCAAGATAATGTCCTGGCATTCCTACAGGATCTGAGGCAAAGTTATAAAGGGAACGGATCAGAAATGATGTCTGCTGACTTCTTATACTTCCTCGGAGCACCATACTTCTCTGAAGAGGCCGTGGCTGATATACTGGCCATACCAGTCTTCCCCGGGATGCTGAAGGATCGATTAAAGATGCACTTCAAAGAGGGAAATATAGCGTGTCCTTGTCTTGTGGATATCTTCTTACGGGCATTCAACTGGGACTCAAGCTGTTTGTATGACCAGATATCAGTAATTCAATCAGTTGCTACTGAGAAGAAGAAGGAAAGCTTCAACAAGGTTGCCCGGTTTCGAAAAAGGCTTTATAGGATGAACTTGAAGATTTTGCTAGACAAAAGATAATTCGATCTTATTCCCTCAAGTACCAGGCCATGTAATAGCCTTGATTAGTTATTTCAAATGCTATTCTAAGCTTATGAAAAGCTCTATATCGCATCTTCTTAATGCAGTACATACTAGTATGATGAAATGTGATCTAGACCTCGGAGATCATCACAAGACATGAAGTGATAGCTCTAGTAGGAGCATTGTAAATCTCCCACAGATGCACGGTGTACGTGTATTCTAGCCTGTCCAGATTCTCATATCCCTATTCAATTTTTATTTCATAGCCCTAGACACACCTAATGAGGATTCTCGAAGGGCCCCCACGAGCTTCGCCCCGCTCGCCCCACGTAGCCCTGAACCGGCCCGTAAACTCCACTGGAAACGACTTGTGAAGGATCAAACCAAGCCATGTTGAGGATGAGATGAATTCAAATTACCAGAAAGAATCAGAGACAAGGAGGGACTAAGCATACCCTAGATTTCGCCTCTATACGCTAACTCCGGGGAAAGCGAGGGATCTTCTAGCTGGGGTACTGTAGACAGCCTTGATGCATCCTATAGCGTGCCTAGTCAAAGATATTAAGCCCAAATGATTCTATCATGGTACCTTTTGTTCACCAGCTTCAAGGCCCAGTAATAAATTTATGGAGAGAAAGTTTTAGAACGATACACGATACTATGGCCCCGCTGTATCCGCTATAGATAGTCAAGTCCATCTGAAACGCCTTCAAATTGCTCACCGATATCAAAACAAAAGAATTTTTACTTTATGTTTGATATTTCTCAGTATAGCTTAAAAGAAGCCATTCAAACATTCGGCATGGAGATTTAAACCCATTCAATCAAGAGCTGAAAGTCCAGTGTCATTTGGAGACAGAATAACAGGTTAGGTTAGTTATCCATAAGTTACGAAAAGGCTGAGATCCATTGAGCACCGTGGGCGGCCTGTCATACTATTGGAATGACCTTTTCAATTTGATACTAAAGTCATCATCCACAAAATGCCAGTGCCACGGGAAATACTGTGAGACAAATTGGCCCTGGTGATTTCCTGGCTCATTGGTAGTTCTACTCTAGTCCAATGGGCGGATTCGAACGAGATACTGTTACTAACAGTAGTACTTTTATGATACTATTATAAGCTGAAGGCTATTCTGTACGCAATGCAACGAATGACAACCTTCGTTCCATTGGAGTTCAAGCCGGAAGTCATTGAAAGAAATCTGTTGATTGTCTTGTACTTCAAAATGGGTTTACCCTCCACGAGCTAGACTGGTATTTCCAAGGAACATCGATGATTAAATGCTTAAAGAAAGTAAATTGCTTAATATAAGGGAATTGAATTCCATTGCTGATTTGGTATCTCGAAATATATTATCCAACGCCATGCTGATGCCATGCAAATAAAATGATCGTCAACTAGGACTTTATCTTTACTCCTCTTCACTGACCTCACTTTCATCATCACTTGGCATATTATATCGCGCCGAAGTTGATGTCTGAGTATATTGTCGAGGAGCGATTTGTTCTTCGCGGGCGCTTTCTTCGAAAGCCGCTTCCATCTCCGCTGCTAAAGGATCGAAGTCATCGTCCTCCATGTCATTACTATCACCGGCACCTCCCGATATGTTCTCAGGAGGCGGCGGCTTAGTATCTCGAGCAGGGGAAGGAAGTTGAAAACTATCCATTTCCTCTTCTTCCTCTCCCATTTCGTCTCCTTCGCCATCATCCCGATCATCAGTCGGGGTGTTATTGGACGAGAAGAAGGCCGGGTTCACCTTGAAGGCTCGAGATGGAGGCGGTGAGCCCATATCAATTATTAGATCACCATCGACAATGATATTGGAGTTTGGAGATTGAATTGTCTGCTGTGATGCGGAGCCGGTGCCGGCATCGGAGAGAGAAGACCGGATATCTTCGTGGTCCGGTGGGTCCGCGCGGGGAGTGGGCGCAGCGGCCGGCTCTGGCGTTGACAGCGGCGGTTTGGAGGCGGATGGGGCAGTTGATGCGGTCGGTTTCGCAGGCCGCTTTGGAGCTCGTAAAGGATTGGCCTGCTTCTTCGGACGAGCCATCGGCTTCGGAGCAGGAGCAGGAACAGGGGTGGATTTAGAAGCGTGGATCACCGGCGTAGTCACCTTACTATTGCTGACGGGCTCCGGTGTGGTGGCGCCAGAGACCGAGGCCGGCGGATTCTCTGCGTCGGGCTTTCGAAGGAAATGTCGGAAGTCGTAGGGATTACTATCATCGGCTTGGCCTTCGTCTTCACTTGTGTTGCCAGCATTGCGATCATCCGAAGAGGTGTGATCGTCATCATGGTAGACTGGGAGGAGCTCCAAGTTCTCATGGCGAACCTCCTTCTCCGTCTTGCCGGGTCTTGAACGAAGGTTGAAATTCAACTTCGTTGAAACAGACTCCAGAACGAAGACCTTTCGCTCGGGATCGAAGACCAAGACGAGGTTGCGCTCGTCAGTCGGGTCTTCGCTACCTTGGTAGGCATACGTCAAGTTATGATCGGCGCCCGGGGCCTTATCGGTGACGGAAAGGTCGAAGAGATCGCGCGACAGGGAGGAACGAGTAATGGTTGAGCGCTGGGATGGTGTTGCAGACTTGGTTTTGTAATTATAGTTGACATTCACCAATCGACTTGATGCAGTATTGTTCGACAGTCTTTCACCCAGAACAACAGGGTACTCGGCTTGTTTAGTCGGGTCAATCATGGTTGAAATGGTTGGGGCGGCCATGACTCCGCACTTTGGGGATATAGTCAAGGGAGTATGTGACGGAAAGACATTCAGAGTATCAAATAGAGAATAAAGAGAATCGGAGGGCCAAAAGAGATTTGGGAGGAAGAGAGAAGAAAGGAAGAATGGAAGCGTGACACGAAGAACGGGGAAAGGCGAAAGGCGGAGAATGATTGATTACGGAGGGTCTTGGCACTGAGTCTATATTTATACAAAAGTACGAAGAAGGTAGATATTGGTGAATACATTCAGTAGTAGTATGTATATTGTAGTTGAACTTGGTATTATTATGGTTATTCTTTCTGGCTTAATTCACTACCACCCTATTTGTCAATTGTTCCAGTCGTCCAGCTAGCGCCCGGTGCTTGCGCATTACATCCTCCCATTCATAGCTCATTTCTTCCTCCCCACTCAACTCCGTCAGAATCATTCCAAAGTCACCCCCAAGGCGACCAAGACTAGCTGCACAATATAGCAGTTGTGTGAGAAGACTTTCGCGGGAGCTTCGATCTCGTACGTTCGGGAGATACGCCCGCATAGTGTCGGTGAGTAGTTGCACGAGATGCATCGGGAATGTGGCGAGGGCGGAGGGAAGTTTTTGCAAGGGATCACTGGTCTGTGCTGGGTGAGATGCCAATTTCTCCGTCTGGTTGATTCCGCGTAATCCAGACACGGCTGATTCAGTCTCGGATTGTTCTGAGTCAAAAATGTTCTTGTATAGCGAGACGATTGCGAAACTCTGTTCACGGAAGATCTCAATGTATCGTTTCAGATAACGATCAGTCTGTTGACCATTCGATAAAGTTTCTGATTTCTCTTTGGCATGGTTTCTCCGTTGCGTTTCTTGATCGGCAAGTTCCCGGAGCGGTTCGAGCGCTTCCAAGGTTGAAACCAAGTGTGCTAGTCGGGAAATCAAGAAGACTGCCCCGAATGCCCCTTCCCCGGTCCCTGATACTGAATCATTCTGCAGCACCTCTATATCCGGTGTAACTCGCCGTAACCACCCGATAGTTCGCATACCAGCCGCCAATCGTAAATTTTGAGCTCGGAGACCTGCAATCAGATTGGTCGTCATTTCTTTCATAGCCTCTTCCGCCTGGGCTACGACATCCTGGATCAGGGGAGAATCGGGGTATAAAGTTTGTAATCGCTTGATATGTGCATGTAAATCGAGGGCAGATGAATATGTGGTGGATGCCGCACCAGCACCGGAGTTGGCAGAAGCAGCAGAGACAGCGGTGGAGAGAAGAGTTGGTAATTCGAGAATATCAGACAATCTATCAACATTGCGAGCCAGCTGCATGGCTTTCTTTCGTCGTTCTAGGGCGACATTGTCTGTAATCTTGCTATATTTGGTAGAGAAGCCCACGGCCTCCTCATCGAGTTTCGGTAGGGCGTCGCGTAGCTGTTTCGCCTCCCTTGTCAATTGAGGAATGTTTGTGGAAAGAGTAGATAGATTGTCGGCTGATGTGATAAAGGTCCGATGTGAACGGTTGGAAAGGGCTTGAAGGGAGAGGAGAGTCGAATGCGAGGACTGTGCGAGAGACTGCGGTTCGGTGGATTGAAGAGAATCCAGAGAGAGAGTGGACAGGCGCGTCAAATACTGTTCAGTGGTGGCATCATGAGCCGGACTATCCAAGTAAGGAGTCAACAACTCCAGTAGAGAGTCAGCCATGTCTACTGTATCCTCCTAGGACCTTCCCCCCTTATAATGTACAAAAGTTGAAGTTGAAGTGGAGAGTGAGTGACGTTGCGTAAAGACTGGCCTGTGGATGGCCGCTCGGCGGTGGTCCGTGCGGGACGGTGCGGCGTCGACTTTCTGTGAATTTGCTGGGTTTTTGCCCGAAACAACAACTCTTTTGCTTGCTCGAAGGGGATGTTGGGTTGGTCCGTTTTGGATTCTTCTTTCTCGATTCCCCTTTTCTGTTTTTCATCTTCTCATTTGGTCTTCTTCAACTATTTACTTGCCCCTCCCCCGCATCGTGCCTGTTCCCACATGCACCCGCAGCCATGGGAAAACCACGAGTAAGTGTTTGTTTGCTGAGAGGGAGTATAAAAAGAGATGATACTGATGAATATTTGCTTATAGATGATTATACTTGTTCGCCATGCACAATCGGAAGGAAATAAAAATCGAGATATTCACCAAACGACTCCTGACCATCGGGTCAAACTCACGCCGGAGGGACATCGTCAGGCACAGGAGGCAGGTCGTCGCTTGCGTGATCTCCTACATCCCGATGATACTCTTCATTTCTTCACTTCCCCATACCGCCGGACAAGGGAAACAACCGAGGGCATGCTGGAATCCTTGACCTCCGACTCGCCTGACCCGTCTCCATTCCCCCGACATACTATCAAGGTCTATGAAGAGCCTCGACTGCGAGAGCAGGATTTTGGCAACTTTCAACCATGTTCAACAGAAATGGAACGGATGTGGATGGAGCGTGCCGATTATGGCCATTTCTTCTATCGGATTCCCAACGGCGAGTCTGCGGCAGATGCATATGACCGAGTGAGCGGGTTCAACGAATCACTGTGGCGATTATTTGGCGAGGAGGACACTGCTAGTGTTTGTGTATTGGTCACCCACGGTCTCATGACGCGAGTTTTCTTGATGAAATGGTATCATTGGAGTGTGGAGTATTTTGAGGATCTCCGCAATATCAACCACTGCGAGTTTGTGATCATGACCCACAATCCGGACAATGGCAAATACGCTCTACAGAACAAGTTGCGTACATGGTCAGACTTGCGAAAAGAGAGAGAAAACGAGCGCAAAGCTAAAGGCGTGGAGTTGGATCCTATCTCTCTGGCTGACAATGTCCCGATTCGCAGAAAATGGGGCGGATGCCCAGATGGATGTACCCATGGCTTGTCCTCTGGTGCGAGGCAATCCCTACGCAAGCAGGTGATAGAGACTGTCAAGCAAGATCACAATAACAACCACAACCATAACCATAACCACATTCAGAATGGCCAATCAGAGGAGAGCCGTCACGATATCAAAAAGACCGATCAGCCATCCTCGGGTTCTCTCAAATCACCAGTGAAACATAACAAAAGCTTGGATAACAGCTTCAGTTTCCCGGAAAACGAAAAGGCCCACCAACATAATAGCAACAACAATGATAATAATAATGCTCGTGAAGTAGCTGAAAACAATCAAGACCCTGACAACGGAGACTCGAATGCCGACAATACTAGCCTAACTCGTGGCACTCACTCTGGGGTCAAGGCCAATGGTACACGCCCTACAAGACCTCACCTCCACAGTCTTAAACGAGACAGTGAAGACCATCTGCTTCATCCACCCGCGTCATCCTCATCAACAGCCTGTCTCAAAATGGCCCTTCTCCATCTCGGCGGTCGAGATGGCGGAGGCTCCATGAGCGGTGCTAACAGTCTGGCCCCGTCAGACGACGAGTGCTCCGATACGGAGCACCACATTCCTCGAACAGTGACGCATAAACTAGCACCACACCACCATCACCACTCACAATTCCACCCTGAATCAGGATCAAATCCATCACAGGACTTCTCAGAAGACGGGGACGATGAGCTTAGTACCCATCCTACTGAGGATGCTCGGAAACCTCGTCCACATGTACACCATCATCATCATCACACTCATCACCGACATACCTCCTCGTTAAACTCCCAACCACCACACCACCGCATGGCAAATATCCTTGGAGACGGTGACGACATGTCCACACACTCGCAATCCGAGAAATCTCCCTCCCAGCACAGCGGGAGTGGAAAGCATGAAAAGAACGATGAGAAAGTCTCTCTTGAAGCGCAACAGATAGAAGATCAGAGTATACGGGGAAGCGTATACTAGGGTTGATAGTATGCGTATTGAAGGATCTCCTCTCCCCCTTTTTTCCTTTCCATTTTTGATTTTGATATATACTTTTCCTTTTCATTTCTAACTGCATTGATTGAGTCGGACCTGTGTTAAATTGATTGGTCTTGGATTTGATTTGGCTGGATTTTGGGATATGACTGGTTCTCTCTGTCTAATGGGTTAGGGATTATGACGATATGATTATGAGTTATTTACTAAGTACTGAGATACAAAAATTCTAGGCATTTTCTTACAATTATTTCAATGATTCACAGATCATAAAATGATGACAATCAGTAGCTTGTTTAATCCTCTTCAAAATATCACAGCTGGTACGAAACAAGCCTACGAAAGGGATTAAGGACAAAGATAATAGTTTGTCATTTTCATCTTGTTTGAAATCATCTTAAACCTCAATCTAGCAAAACACAAAAACCCGGCAACAACACACTTCCGGCACGGAGATCAAGCCATGGAAGCACGCGCAAAACAAGGTTAGGTTGAAACCGGGACAAAAGGAATTGAAAGAAAGAACCAGGACGAAGCACAAATAGACTACATACAAGCCAGGATCCCGTAGATCACGGGCAACGTTCCATGAAACATGGCTCACGGGAAAACCTGGCTTGCTCCCGAACTGGAAGAATTTTGCAAGAAGGTAATGGAGGGGACACAGACACAGACAATCAGGCTCCACCAAGTCCATTCGCAAGGAACCGTGCATCAGTCAGACGGGAGATCAGAATAAAAAGGGCGGGTCGGAATTGGGTCCACTTTTTGGAGCGGAGTGTTTCATCGACCGGGTCGTTAAGCAGGAAATACCAGAAACAGAAAGACAAGAAACGATTTCGCGGATTGGAAGAGCGAGTCGAATCGAGTCGAATCAATTAATCAGAAGAACGCAGTGATTGCGAATGATGAGTGAAGAGAAAAGTATTAACGCCGGGTAAGGACTGTAGCGTGGGAATTGAAAATTGTGAATAATGTACCGACATGAAATGGAAGTAGGAAGAGAAGAAGAGGAAACATTCTATGGGTAATCACCGCCGGCCGAGATGCCAGGAAGGGAGAGAAAATAATGGAGGAAAGAAAGGAACCGAAGATATGGACCGAACAGGGTCATGGGTAATAAACAAGGTCAGATTTTAAGGGTATTCGTGATCGTCGTGACTGCGGCCCCGGCCATCGAATCTCATTAGAGGTCGACAGAAAGAAAATGATCCGACGATACTCGAGTTGGTCACACCAGCGCCCAATAAACCGAAGCATGATGTGGATGGTGCAGTGAACCGAAAGCTGAGATCGAGGATTGGCCGGGACGTGCCATGTCGCTGCGGGAGCGTTTTTTTCCTCTCTTGATTTTGACATTTTTTTGGTGTTTTTTCTTTCGCCTAGCCGACACGAACCAGCAAATCGCAGAACAAAAAGTACTTTTTGGGGGTTGACGCGGAATGCCGATTGCTCCAGTTGAAGAGTTTGGGCCAGCGAACCAGGAAAATGAAGAGGGCGTAAAACGTCGAAGTAATCAGGGACAGGAAAAGATAAAAGAAGAGATAAGAAGAAAAAAAAATGACAACGGTATCATCGAAAAGAGAACCCATGTAATATCACCCTAACGTCGAAGAAAAATTTCTAAAACCGCGCGAATAAGTGGTCAGATAGAAAAAAAAAAAAGTGAGAAGAAAAATGGTAGAAAAGACGACGAGACCAAGGACGCCGGGGCTATCGTCGGTTTCAACCGTAATCATAAGTTAATCAGTAAGGAAGCATCAAGGATATAGCCAAATGCGGTCTAAGCAGCAATAGGCTGGAGCGCAGGGAAAGCGCTGTTGCACATGTAGTGCTCAAGATGCTTCGCACAGTACATGCAAGCACAAGACGATCCATGGCCAGTCCAAACACTCTGGGCAAAGGGCAAGCCATACGCCGGGGTGTGGTGGTAGGACGGGGGCTGCGATCGAGGAGCGGATTGAGGGATGTACTGCGGTGGTGGGGGGATCCAAGCTCGCGAATAAGGCGGAGGAGGATTCGTATAGGCCCAAGGGCCAACCGAGTAGTAGTCAGGCGTATTCGGGCCACTGTGAGGTGCCGATGGCGGAGAGTACTCGGAGGCTGCCGGGTTCAGCCAAGAACTTTCAAGGTGAGAGCTGCGCTGGTACTGAGGCGGGATGGGGCCTTCGGGCGACATAATCGGTTTGGAGAGGGTAGGTTGGCGAACGATGTTAGTGTCAAGAGGCGCCAAGGATTGACGAGACTCGTGGCTTCGAAGGTTAGCCTTAGCACTCCAGGTTTCCCAGTGACTACGCCACGAAGCGAAACCATCCTGCTGATCATAGACGCGGTCATGGATCTTCCATTCAAAAGCGAAGAGCCACTCGAGTTCCAGCTTGTTCAACTCTGCGACAGGAATATTGCTAACTTCAGCCCAAGATTTGTTCTGGAAAGTATTATCATCCAAGAATTTGCTTCCGAGCAGCAAAGCCACAGTCAGCATGCGGTAGATTTGACCGCTGCTCGACTGAAAGACGCGCTGAGACGAAAGCATCCGCATACGGCTGGACAAATAAAAGAGTCCTAGCAAAATCGTAGAGCTGGGTAGGCGTGTCGACGATAAGATCTGATAGACGTATTTCCGGAACTGTGGGGGGACTGAGGATCCTGGGGAGATGCTTCGCGCGAAGTCAATATCTGCAAGGGTGATTCTGGTGTTGTACAAATCATACATTCCCTGGGTCATTTCCGCCACGAAGTCGGACATGCGATCCATCTCATAATCCAGATGAGCGGCAACGCCTCCAGTAGCCTTCTCCTCCTTTCGAGGCTGTTCCATGTGCTGTTGTTTCATCGGGGCGATATCCTGGCGGCGGTACTGTTGGGGGATTGCACTGTCCATGGGAGGGAGCTGCATGTTGGACCGAATTGGAGGCAAAGCGTTCGCCATCGGTCCGTACATCTGCTGCTGGCCCATGGTGTGCATATCCCGGGGGTGCATCGGATGCGCCGAGTGGTGCATGTTCATCACGTTCGGTTTGGCGTAGCACATGGACTGGGAGAACTGTTCGATGAATTCATTGCCACTCTGATGGTAGCGGGGTGGGAAGGCAGTATAGCCGATCGGGTAGAACTGAGGCTCGTCCAGGCGACCACCGCTGTTGATGTGAGGAGGTGTAGGCAGGCCGTGGCCTGCAGAGTAGAAAGACGGCATAACGAAGAGGGTTAGAGGGGGGGGAGAGAGACCAGGTCAAGACAGGATGAAGTAGACGAGATTGACTTCTATCCGAAGTACCTTGGTCAGCGCTGCAACAGGGACAGGCCGGGAAGAAGACTGGGGATGGGAAAGGCGAACCGTCTACAACTCCGAAACGTCCTGAGCCTGGGGGAGGCGGAGAGAGGGGCGCTTCTAAACGAGCGCGTCACTCCGATATGGTCGTAGTGAACGTCTCTAGTTGAATGACATTGAGAGTATCTTCAACCAAGTGATCCGAAGACAAACGAGAGTGAAGGAGCGTCGGTAGATTGGCGAAGGGAGAGGTCCTGACACGATAGCCAAACACCAGGAGAATCTGAGCAGAAAAAAAAAAACAGTAGTTTTTTCCCCCTGGTTCTTCTCTTCTTTCGCAAGCAGTCGAAAGTAACAAGATCGAGTCACAGATTCACCGAGCTGAAAGGTAGGATTGTAGACGTATCCCTGTACCGAAGATAAATTTTTCAATTGCCCAGAACACGCGCGATTTGAGATGAACCCAAAGCGATGAGTAGAAAATAGAGAAAATGAAAAAGAACACAAATGATTCCCTCGCGTAGAGGCAAACCTCCAAAACAAGAGGTCAGCAACGACACTTAGTGAAAAGCTCGTTGGAAAAGGAGGAGGGGGGAGAGAGGATTGGAGAGAATAAGGGGAGGTGAGAGAAAGAAAGTGAGAAGTGAAGAGTTGGCAGGCAAAAGGGGATTGTGTGTGGTGGATGGGTGACAATACGTGACAATACCTCACGGGGTTCTCGACTCTTTACTTTCCCGCCACGGCGACTATTGGGGGCTACTGGGGGCTGCTGGTGGCCCATTCAGGCATGATCATACCGTCACCGCAATACATGATAAGATACTTAACCCGAAACCCGGTGAGTGCATACATACAACCCGATACAAAATACATAGTACATATTTCAGTAACAATCAGTGTCTCTCATTAACTAGTATAATATACTATATTTAATATGTAAATATACCTAGAGTATTTGCTTCACGGATATCTAATACTGTCTCTAAATATACTGTACAGTATATACTAATGACCGAATCATCTCTGATGCAACCGCCGAAAAAAGAAAAGAAAAGAAAAGAAAAATCTAAAAAAAGCCCCACGGACTCGTGCGGGCCTTAGTAAGCCTTCTTTCGCCAATAGCGGCAGAGTTTCTTTTCACGGGTCTGAGCGTTTCATCCACGAACATGCCAGTGGCCCCCCCCCCCGTTGTGCGGTGACCACCTCAGAACGAGGTACATACTGTACATACTGTACTGCAGAGATGCAGAGTCATGAACATGGCGAGGCGAGTCGAGTAACACCTCCCAAGGCAAATCCAATCATTTACTTCACATCCGTCATCTGCCATCACTATCCGTCATTTAATAGTGACAGGTGTCCGTTGCCATCGGCTTCCCCCTCCATCACCCCGTACAACCAAGCAAGGGCAATAAGCTGGGGGTAGTGAGTCACCGGAGCGTCCGTCAAACCAAAAATTAGTGATTCCTGCGGTGTGCAATAGCGTCATGCCGAATGGTGGTAGAAGAACAGAAAAGCCTGAGAGGCAACACTTGGCCTGCTTTCGTAGTTGATTGGACCGGCCCACCGCCGATTTATACACATGTACAGTATGGAGTACTGTATTCTCGACCATCACAGTCACAGCCTTTGGGGCGAAGAGAGTATGGAGGAATTCAGCACTGCGTACATATGTATTATATAGAGATTACATTACCTCGTACTCCGTACTAGAAGTCTGACTCTGAACACGCTGACTTGACCCGCTGACAGCACTGCAATATCCTGCACGTTGGTACGTGGTACTGTCACTGGGTAATCCTCCTGCCTGCCTCCTCACTCTAAGACCTACAGTAATTATTCACTGTCAGATGTACTACATATGCTATACTATAAACTAATTTCACTAAATTCCAGCATATACATCGAACACACTGCATCCAAAGTATGTAAGTTTTTATTTAAACTCCCCGAATGTACTCCGTCTCCACGACTACAGTTACGCCAGGGCAACACAATAAACTCACGACTACACTAGTCCCTCACTAAAGACTAGTTCACGTCGGAGTGGACTCACTCGACTCCAACAGGTGGACCGTTCTCACCGGCTACGCTCGGCCCAATGTGAGGTTGGGCACTTCTTACTGTACTATGTATGTACATCTGTCCCTCCTGAACCCCGCCATAGGGAATTTTCGGGCCCTTCTCTCTTGAAGGTGGGGGGAGGGGAAAGAAAAAGAAAAAAGGGGAAAATAAATCAAGAACTCGCCGTGGGTCCGGTCCGATTCTGGTCTAGAATGGATTATAAATACTGATTTTATACGGAGTACATACTCCATAGACTGGGCACTGTGTGGAGCGGAAGAGACGGAGTGTATAGAGTTGCAGGATACGGACCTGGCGATTATTACTGTAGTATTCGGCCGACATTGCATGTGCATGTGCATGGACATTATTAGCATGAACGGATTAGTTGTGCCTGGGCTTGCGACTAGAAAATTTGTATTTGATAGGATTTGGCTGGGTCTGTGAGTAGGTTGACCTATGAATCCTGAAGACTTATACTACTCGATTCAATAAGGACTTCGACACCACATATCGCCAATAGCCATTCACTTTCAAATGCGAACTAGTCAAGACAAATTAATCTTTCAAGTAATTTCATATTTCTATATGCTAGCTTTTTGATTTTAGTGTACCGCGACAGCCACGGCACGAGATAGTCCAAAGATGAAAACAATACGGGAAAGTCTGGCGCTCGCCTGCCAGAACAGAACAGAGGGATATCACTAAGATTCAAGAAGAACCCAGACACGCAAACAAATGACATAGACTCGTATACTCGATAAGGTCGTCAGGAGGAAGAGAGACACAGAGACACGTTCAAATCGTTTCCCGCGGGTTCCCTTCCCCTTCTAGTCGAGCCCATCGGTAACTGCGAGCAAGCAGTGGGGGGAAAAGGCGTTGGTGTAGGTACAACGACCATCCAAAAAACAAGACAAAAATAAACTCCGGAACCAATGTCCCAAGGTGGTAAACAGAAAATATAGAATAAATCGTGAGTTCGTGACAAAGAAAAGCATCAGCTCATGCCAAACCTGGGAGATTGTGCGCCCTTTCGTTTTGCTCCTTTGTATCTTCTTTCTTTCTCTCTTGTCTTTTATTTCTTCACTCATCTTTGAGACTTCCGACCAAACTCCCCAGAACATCCATGATGACCTTTTCATCCTTGGGTTCGCCACCAGGAAATGAGCTCTCCGTTGCATTGCCGAGTACCCGAGCACGGGCACTGCGGAGAACTTCTCGGATATAGTTCTTGTCTTCGTAGTCTTCCATAAGCACCGCCTCAAAGTCATCCAGAGCCTTATTCGCACGTTCATTGAATGAAGACGGTTCTGGTGGACCGGTTGGTCCCCGGTTGGGCTGTGCGTGGAGTGGCTGCTGCTGATGACCCTGGGGCCCGGGCGGTGGTGGCCGCGGCTGCTGCGCCTGGTGATGCGGAGGCGGCACATGATGAGGCTGCTGCGGATGTGGCTGCGACTGGACCGAGTGCTGGTGTTGATGTTGATGCTGGGGCTGAGATTGGTGCTGGGGCTGAGGCTGAGGATGAGGTTGGGGATGGTAGGATGACCCAGCTGGGGGAGGGAAATTTTGATGCTGGGTATTGATAGGCGGAGGTTGAGATGGTGGAGGTTTGGGGGTGGAATATGGAGACTGGTGATGCTGCGGCTGCTGCGGTGGTGGCGGTCCTTGTCCAGGCTGCGGCGTTTGCGAGGGCCGTGGCAGTGGTGCACTCTGTGAGGGAGGATTGGATGCATACGGTGAGGTATAAGTAGAAGGAATAGTCTGTGCAAAAGCTGCAGGGAGACTGCTCCGAATAGTGCTCGGAATCGGGAACGCCGCAGGTGCAGGGGCTGGAGGAGCCGGGGCCGGAGCAGGAGCCGGGGCAGGCGCGGAAACAGGAGGCGCAGGAGTAGGCTTCGACAGAGGAGCTGGTGCTGGAGCTGGGCCGGAGGCCGGAGCAGGAGCAGGAGCAGAAGGAGTGGGAGCAGAAGCCGGAGGAGCAACAGCAGTACTAGCCGTAGCCGTAGCAGGAGGTGTTGGGGCAGGTGCTTGCATCGGCGCAGGAGCAGAAGCTGGTGGAGGTGGTGCGGGAGTAGAGATAGGAGGAGCTGCCGTCGTGGGAGGCGGATAGGGACTGGGGTGTTGAGGATTTGCTGATGGCGCAGGGAAGTTGGACGGCATCGAAGGGAATTGAAAGTGCTGGTGCTGGTGCTGATGCGGACGCTGGTTTGGCATGGTACCTGGAGGCCCTGGGGGCGGGGCGTAGGAATGAGGCATAGGAGGCATATATTGCTGGGGCGGCGCTGATGGAGGAGCTTGGGGAGGAGGAGGCGAAGGTCGTCTCTTCTTCTCCTTCTCAACAGATGCACCAGGTCGAAGTTGCCATGACCATCCCTTGCCATCTCTTTCCGCGTGCATGAATAGGTGCCCGTTGCCGTTGAGGTTGTGTCGCACACTGGATGTCCAGCCTTCAGTCTCGCACTTGAAACGAAAATATGGATATTTGAGCTTCAAGGCACGGTAGATTTGTTTCAAGGTCATTGGAGTGCCAGCCTCTGTCAGAGCATCGAAAATAAGAACAGCATAATTGTAAGGAGGTTTGGCCAAGTCCTCTGGCGAGTAAGCAGACTCTGGAGGATAGTTGGGAGATGGTGATCGCGAAGGCTTGCGCTTCTTGACTGGCGGTGGTTTGACATACTCCTCGGGTCGTTGCTCTGGAGGAAACTGGCCGCCTTCCGTGGATGGGAGGGGGAAGTCCATAGGAGTTCCATCGCCCTTCTTTCTCTTCGTATACTTGCGCTTCTCGGCAGGTTTGACGGAGGAGGTTGGTGATTCGGCTCCAACTGACTGGGATTCCTTGCCTGTGATAGTCTTGCCTGCTTTGGGAGGTCGATTGGCGTTTGGTGGTGTGACACCACCATTGGCTTCACGTTTCGCAGCCATCTTTTGTTCTCGAGCCAGCTCAGCCCTTTCACGCTTGGACATAATGCCATCTTTGGGAGGTCGACCAGGTCCACGACGGCGGGCTGGTTGGTCGCCCTTGTCGCCTGATTCAATAGATTGCACAAGCCTTGAGTCATCGTCCTTCGATTTGACTTTAGGCCTGGAGGGATCTTTGCTGTCAGGGCTGTCACTTAGAGCCATGTCATCGATCTCATGTTCAGCATCAATCTCGTGGGCAGCATCAATGTCGGCCTCGGCCTCGGCATCTAAGTCCTCATCTTCTTGTTTTTGTTGCGGCTCTTCCATCCGATCCGCCCCAGTCTCACCGATGGGGACATCAGGTAACAGGAAACGGATTCGTACACCACCAATTTGGATGTAGTCACCGCTGTGTAACGGGCGAAGTTGCCCGGGAGAGAGCCAATCAGCTCCAATGAAGGCACCATTGCGGCCCATGACCTCCATCTCGAAGAGATTGCGATCAAAGTTGTAAGCAATTCGGACGTGTCGGCGGGAAATACCGCGGTGTCCAGCAGCAGTACCATCGATTGTTGATGGCGGGTGAATAGGAATCGTAGGGCAAGAGTCAGGTGATGGCAATAGAGCCAAAGCATCTACGGGCTTTGCATCACCATTATTTTCGGATTGCAGAGATTGCATAGCAAGCGCATTATAGTCTGTCACAGTTGTTGTCTGTAGCTGCGCAGGGTTGGCACTCAAGGGCATTGCAGAGTCATCAAATGAAGATTTCGATGACCGCCTACTGATGTTCAGATTGGCTGGAAGATGCGGGGGTATATCCGGATCGAATCCCATAATACCGCCACGGTCACTAACCACGCTGCCCATCATGGCAGCACTTTCTTCACGCTTCATCCTGTTTGGCGTGTGGGATGTGTTGCCGCCACTAGAACTCTTTGCTCGAGAGCTTCGTACGGCCTGCCGAAACTGAATCTCTCGTTGATGGGCAGCGCGCGCAGCCCGAACATCTCGTCCCAGAATGAACGAGTATGTATTGACATAAAAATGGCCATCGTCAAACTCTAACTTGGCAAAAGCTTGAATCCGCGGTTCTGATCCGGCTACAGACGCTGATCCATCCTGATACCCAAGGGCTGATAGGTCAGCCCCTTGTGAAAGATAGGCGGCCGTTAGTAACTCATTTTGCTGAAGAGCTTCGAAAGCATTTTTGGGGGCTGCGGCGAAATCGAGGGGAGGAAGAAGGGATGGCTCCAGGTTCGACTTAGGATTCAAAGGGTCGGAAATGCCCTCCATGGCACTCGTGTTTGACAGGCGATGCGCAGTAATGCCGTTCCCTTCCTGCTGCTGTGTCGCATCAATCTCCGCCAGGATATCCGCGGCAGGTTTTCCATTTCCGTTGGATGTACTTTGCATGCCCCTTGATGGCGAGGTTGAATCTTGCGGCAGCTGCATATCTAGCGCCATGTCATTCGATGTACTCTGATCGGTCGCAGGGAAGCCATTCGAGTCGTCCATCTTCACATCCTGAGTGTCTAATTGTTGTCCGGAGTGATTTCCAGTCGCATCAGTTGAATTCGGCGCAGAAGGATTCCCGAGGAGTTGGGCGAGAAGGGCCCCGGCGGCAGATTGAGTGTTTATATCCTTTTGGTTGCCGGAAACATTGCCGTTGGAATCATGGCCATCGGAGGGCTCAGTCTTGATCCCCATGGAGGAGGTGGCGGGCAAGGCCTTTGAGGTTGGGGCAGAATTATGCATGTCGCGGGTTGCGGAGGCGCTCCTTGAAGCGGTAGGCGAGGTAGGGTCGTCTTGTGAGTAGCCATAATCGTGCATGGGCGTATCTGGACCTGAATCAGGCGGTCGATGGCCCACTGCTGGCGCCGTCATAGTCTGCGACGACATGGCTCTCAAGAGGAGACGAGGGAAGAAGCAGCTTTTGCTGGGCGATTCTCACTGGAAGGCGGTGAGGAAGAGGCTTGCCGGGTTGGTGGCTGCAGACGCCCGTAACAATGGATCACTGCATAGTGACAGTAGGGGATAACAGATGGAAAAGAGATAGAAAAGGAGATATGAAGAGAAGAAAAAGAAGACAAATAGTAGATATCCTCAGAGATCAGTCTTTTGATGTTTTGCAAGATCGAAGATCCTATCCGCAGAATCGAACTGGACCGACCCCCTGGAGTCGATCCGGGACAAATTTTCTTTTCGCCCCGCTCGAACATGAAGGATCCACTTGGTGCTTGTTCACCGATTGTCATTCTTTTATTTCGCCGTATGGATGTACATGCGGAATTTACAGGCAGCTAGTCTGAAAAAATCATTGTGGAATGAATGTAGTGAGCATGAGGATAGTAGTATCTACTAGGTAGTTGGAATTAATATCGTGACAAGTATGTATTCCTAGTATACGTTCTTGGGTAGACTGATGTATAACTTACAAGCCTTAAAGGAAATGGCTTGGAAGCCAGACAGGCCAGAAATAACCCTTTACATACCCCTATGCATGAGGCTGCCCTTGAATAATTGAATATTGATCTACTTGAATAGGATGAAGCCCTGGGTTGACTGCAATATTGAAGACTGACTAGATTAGAGGTGCAATAATGTATAGGATGCCGTACAGATCATATCTGGTCCGAGTCGCAGCATGGAGAAATTTCCAAACTTGAAGAAGCAATATCTTGCTCCAGCCTCTAAAAGAAGCAAAGCATCCCCAAGTCTGCCTTTGAGAATAGAGCCATTCATTAATGACTTGTAATCGTGACGAGTTTTTCGACAAGCGCAAGAAGCATATTCTTTGGAAGATGTCTGCCAGATCTGCCGCAGAACAATGTATCTTGTGTTCTTCTTTTATACTCTTGATAGTGCGGTTGGCCATGTGAATCCATCTTCCAGACATGTCTCAAAATTTGGATCATGTAGTGATAATACAAATGTTTCACAGAATACCGGGTCTCAGAACGCAATAATATCGGAACTCTGTCTAAATAATAATCAATCATTGCTATTTCTCTATTTGAGCGGCGAAGATCCCAAACTTACTGCGATCAGTATATCCCATACCCGGCTCATGATCCGTACGTTGAGACTGTGTCATCGCTTCTGATCCATTTCAGAAGCCCCAGCAGTTGCAAATGTTGGAAAGATCTGGGACTATCCCGAACAAACCACAATCGAGGATTTTCTCGAGAAATTCGCTCGCAGTATACAATTGCAAGGCAAAAATAGTCTTGGCTCTTGATTTGACCTTTGATGTCGCATTCACTGCAGTATCTTGTTGGAATATTGTAGAGGACAGGAACGAAAGACTGTAGGCGATGGAAGAGATTATCTGGAAAGTGCAGACTCAGAAGGAAGGTTCTTTGAACCAGAATGTATAATTACCTTCTCTCTCTATCTGAATAGCTACATATCTTAGTATATTACAAGTCACTCTAGTCTTTCAGTCCATAGAGGAGTGTATTAATAGCTATGGGAACAAAAAGATAATTTGGATCCTTGTAACGAGTTAGGAAACTGCTGGACGTAATCCCATGGCATCGATACTTGCAAAGCAAATTTCGCGCAAAAATCTGACATTCAACGGAAACATCGTTGTGGCCGGAGTTGTTGGCTGAATCTTGAACACTTCCTTCGACTTAATCTGCAAAGACTGGATCGGATTTCCTGCAGGCGCAGGAAAGATGCGTTCAACTTGAACGAGTTTCCTTATTCCTGCTCGATCGAGTTTATAAATACTAAGTTCACCTTCCACAGTATTACCAGGGGTACACCACCATTTTCCAAGAATACCAACTCGAATTGATCCATTGCCTCCGAGCATCAGATAATGAAGATCATTTTCAACTTCTGTAAGACTTTCACCAAACGCGGATTCGCAGACCAAGGTTGGCAGACGTGTTCTTTTGCGTCGGATTTTAGTATAGGGATAGATGGAAGCATCAAGATCCTTTCTACCGTCTTTGTAAATTCCGTCTGGAAAATAAAGAGCTAAAATGATTATTTATTGTTAGTAAAAGGATAGTCAAAATAATAAATAAAACTTACTTTCATTGGACGTTACTTCAAAAGATCTGGAGTCCACAGGTGAAAGAGTTCCCGCAATAACTGCCTCAACAATTGAGGCTTCAAGCCATTTGTGTAGACATTCGTGTAGAGGTGTCGGCATAATAACGAGACGGAGAGAACGTATTATAGGATTGTATGACTTCCTAAACGCTGCAAATCCAGAACTTTCTTCCAGATCCCATAGTGTAATGGCTGATTCGAAAGGAATATCTTGGATAATGATCTCTGCGAATCGATCCGCGTCCTCAAGTGTACGGTTTATGAACTCGTGGAAATCAGTCAGAGTCTCTAATTCTGGATATAACAGAACATTCCTCGAGGGCGTGCCTGCTGAGATTATTTTCGGGTGAGACATGACGAAGGATGGAAATGAGCCCCGAATGATCGACAATAAAGATGAAGAAGGAACGATACGGTCGAGTGAACAGCAGGGGAAAAGTTAACTCCACGTGACTGTACCACCATGTCTGATGCCATATCTAGTCTACGATGACCGCTGACTCGATCGAGATGGGTTTTATGGGTATTTTGATGGGCTACCCATGGGGACCCATTGGGCACCCACCCAAATGCACAGCTCTACCACTGACCTATGTCCAGACTAGACTCAGTATAGGATGAAGTATTATATTTGAAAGCCAAACCTGATTCAAGGTATCACATAGTTGCTCTGTCTAATAGGGCCAAGGGGACTTGAAAAGTCAAGATTCGTGACTGTATAACTGCATTGCCCAAAATCGCTTCACAGCGCTAAAAATTCAATCTACTATTCGTATTGTTCTTCTTTATTATTATCTATTCTTTCCTGTTTGTTTGACTTGATCTGATGGATCACATCACCAAACATCATGCCTTTAAGTAAGTTAGAGAAATACTCTCGAACTTGGTAGAGGTATAGTTCTGAGAGCCAGCGAAATATAAGTCAATAGGCCCGCATCTAGGGGAACAATTTGAAGATCGTCATATCACCGACTCTCAATTTAGTCGTAATGCTGTCAAACAATAAATAATCCTGAGCTGCCCAAGTCCCTCCAATGACATTGTGGGATGGCGGGTATCAATATCCGTGTTAGGTATGTATGCAATGCAATCATTACAAGTCTCTCTCAATACAGTATACGCAAAAATAGACTTTCTACGTAATACTTTCAAATCTCATACTGTATATCACATTTCCCTTGCATATTGGGCAAACAAATCAACGTCATTCTAACCAATAAAAGTCGAAATAACTGTGGATTACGATCTCCAGCGGAACTCTCAGTGACCGCTTGGCAACGCAGCTCCCCAGACTTCCACGCGATAAGATAAATTAAAACTTGAACATCATACAAACCATAAAGCAACCACCACCATGCCCAAAGGCAAAAAACCAGACCCAAAGGCTCCTCAACCACCCAAAAAACCCGTCAATGCAATTCCTCCACCAAACTGGCCGCCACTCCGTCCACTCCTCCCATCCACAGACCTAATCCTCACCCCTCTTGTTACGGACCAAATCTATCTAATCCGCAACTTCTTCCCCGCCTCATTGTGCAAGTCCTACACCTCGTTTTTGTCCTCATTACCTTTAACCACTACACCCGGTAAACCGAAGAAAGACGAGGCGGTGCGCGTGAATGATCGGTTTCAGGTGGAAGATGCGCGATTCGCGGAGATGGTATGGAGTGGGACTGCGTTGAAGGAATTGGTTACAACACGCTTCGACGAGGATGAAGAATACGACGATTATGATGAAAATGGAAATCAATTATCGGATGCGAGTTCAGACAAAGCGCAGAAATGCAGGGAAACTTGGGGCGGGGACCCATTAGGTTTAAATCCGAATATTCGTATCTATCGCTATTCGGCAGGTCAATTTTTTGCTCAACATTGTATGAATCTTAGTTCCTTGCCCGCCATACAATTTGACTTGAGTATATGCTTACATATTGTTTCCCTCAGACGACGAATCGAATTCCCTTACTTTTCTCCCGTCTTCGTCTAGCAAGTCTGTGCCGGCACGGACAACTTGGACCCTCCTTATTTACTTGACTACCTGCTCGGGCGGCGAGACCGTCTTCTACCCCGATCGTACACGGGAAAATCCCAATCCAGAACTGATTTCAGTGGCGCCTGAGACGGGCTTGGCGCTTTTGCATAGACATGGAGACCATTGTATGCTTCATGAGGGGATGGAGGTTACTGGAGGGGAAAAGTGGGTTTTAAGAAGTGACTTGGTTGTTGCACGGTAACTCTGTGCCATAGCATTGCTATACATTGCACAGCTACGATTTATAATTTTACTGGCATATACATTGGCATACTCGATCGAACATGATTCTAGTCAATTTGCTTGGTCTCGATCTGAAAGGATCGAGACATGAGATGACTCATAAAGCAACCCAGCAAAGTAATATGACAAGGACGATAATAGGTCCAGGTCCGGGTCTGGGACCAAATCGCGTAAAAGAGACAAGATTGTAAATACAGGAAGTCGTAAAGAGTGGCGAATAGGTTGGGAATAGAGATGGAGACAGAACGGACAGAGCAGGGAAAACTGAACCAAAGAGGGGAGGGCGGCGAGTTAGAACTAGCAGAAGAGAATTCAAGAGACAAAGTAGAAAGAGAGAGAGAGAGATGAATTCGCCAATTTTTCAAATAAGGTGAAGATGCAGGCTATTGTCTCTTGCACAGAATCTTGTCCTCACATTTTCATCGTATCATATCATCCTTCATGAAGAAACAGGGGACTTGGTTGAATCCACCTGGTAATCAGTACGTCTCATAATCTCCTGCACGGGACCAAGCAGCCTCTTAAACCCATCTCGGCCCAGGCGCGCCACCTTCACCTCAGTCTTGGTGACAATGCTAGCCGCACGTGGTTTGTCATCCAGTAACGCCAGTTCACCGAAGTAGTCTCCTCGGCTGTAATTCTTGACCGAGGTTCCGTTCTTAAAGGCCTCTGCCTCTCCCGATTCCAAGAGATAAAATGCGTCGCCAGGATCGCCCTCGTTGATAATGGTTGAATTGGCTGGGTACTTGATGGTATCGAGGGCATCGGCAATCTTGGACCGTTCGTAAGGTTTGAGGGAAGAGAGTAAAGGAACCTCTTCCAAGAAAGCCTCGTACATGCGACGGCGCTGGAACGCAGAGTCCATCAAAATGCGACGGAATGTGATCCGATCCAAAGCCCACAGAGTGCTCTTGGGCTCAGTAGAGATGACCGTCGCGGCACGCGGGGCATTGTACATCAAGGCCAGTTCACCAAACGAGCCACCGGGTCCAGTAGTGGCTACTTTATTGCCCAGGCCATCGGGACCAGGCTGCACGGAGCCGGAGGAGTGGATGTAGATGTCGAAATGGCCGTTCTCCACGATATAAAAGTAGTCACCAGCGTCGCCTTGCGAGATAACCTTGATATCCTTCGCGGGGATAGGCTTCTCGACCAAGGCATCCAGAACAGTCTTGAATTGGTCGTCATCGAGGTGCGAAAAGAGGAAGTTGCTGCTGACAGCGGTCTTCAGACGTGCCAGTTGGTCATCTGTCTTGGGGTGGTGCGGGGGAGTCCAGCTATCCGAGCCGGCCGACGTGGGGTTCAAGGATTCTGCAGAAACTGAAGTTCGACGGCCCAACGCATAATTACTCGGGAAGCCCTGACCAGATCCCGTCGGCAAAGCTCCCGGCTCATCACCGCCCAGTCCGGAGCCCTCTCCGGGGTCACCAAATGGGCTCCGCGAGAATAACGAGCCCGATGAGGCTTCCCCACCTCCGCCTTGTGAGCCCGCCTCGCCGAATGCACTTCCACCGAACGCCAGGCTTCCAGTTCGCGACGAGCCGGCGGCGTTGGATTGCTTAAAGGTCACGTCGGTTGGTGACGTCACCTCGAATTCTTCGTCTTCTGCGATCTTCTGAAACCCGGGAGATCTGTCGGATTTGGTGTTGGTGTTGATGAAAGGGCTGGTGCCCTGGAAGGACTTGGAGCTCTGCGCCATGACTCTGATGGATTTAGGGGCCGGAGAGGCCGCCACTCCGGCCGAACGGGTGGACGAAGATGAAAATGAAAAGAAAGAAGAAAGCAGGTGAGAAGGTGCAACTAGTATGGAAGCGAGTAAGTGGAAGTGTAAGTGGGAGATAGTAAGTGGTGTAGGGAAAATATGGGGAGGGGAAGAGAAGAGAGTGGGAAAGCTTGCAGAAGGTTAGACTGGAGTGGATCAAAAGTGTGTGAGTAACATTGAGGGAAGAGAGGGGTTTAGTGGAGAAGGGAAGGCTCAGAAGAGTGAGGGGGAAGTGGGAGTGGGAGTGGAAAATAGGATAGCCCTTGAGCAACTTGAGGTGAAAGCCAGCGAAGAAGAAGAAGAAGAAGAAGAAGAAACAACAGTGTATAACTCACGGGAGAAATGGATAGCCTCAAAAATGGGGGAAGGTCTTGGGTAAGCCGAAGCAGCAGGAAAAATGGCCCAAGGAGGGGTAGGAAAGAAGTTGAGGAGGAGTCAAAGTCGGGGCTGGTCTGAGCTTCTTCCTGTCGATCATAGTGATCGACGTCACTGCGTTCCTTGTTGAGTTGGTACTTTACATACATACAGCACAGTTGTTGGAAAGAGTTCATTAGTTGAATACAGTGAACATCTAATGGCAGGCTAGCAGTATAAATAATATTATGTGACTAACTTCTAGCAAGATAATATGTACGAGTATTTCAGATGGATAGATAGTGTGCTTTGTGTGTGCAGAAAGAAGCTCTGCGGTGCCGTCTTCCAGGCGTCTTCTAGAAACCGCATTGACATTTGCCATTTGCCACTGTGGCGAATATGGAGTTTGCACTAACTACAGTATCTACGGGAGTAGCTAGAATCTAGGGTACTGCTGTCTACAAGCTGTCCTCAGCAGTCACGTATTAAAGTTGTAGATATACGGTATTTATGGATGTACAACCAAGTACTGAAGTCATCCATCCGTTTTCAGTAATCTACTAAATTTACTTTATGTAGCTCCAGACTCCCAGCATGTCTGCCTATCAAATCAATTTTTTTGAAATTTTTCTTCTGACATCACTGTTACTGTAGTCCAATTTCTGTTTCTTGGCCTTTTTTGTTCTTTTGGAATTCTATGGCAATCCCTCTTTGAGAGGATCTCACACTCGGTTGGGCGCTTTGGGCATCCGAAATAGGCGGGTAATGTCGATCTGGAACTTTGACAACCCTCTCTTGACAGTAACAAGCTTTGAAATTGCTCGGTCGCACAATTGTATTCTCCACTAAATACTTGTCAAGAGTAGTATGATATAGGAATTATTAAGTAGTCTATTACGGGATGCTCATCTGTTAGTACATACTGTATATCTACCACTGCTATGACGCCTACAGACAATTGGTCTAGAAGTGGCCATGATGCCATGGCCCCACGGAAGCTCGCTGCGCAAGTCAGCGGTGAAGGCGTCCCCTTCGTGCCTAGGACCAGTTAGGCTAGTTAGTTAACAAAATTCGAGGAAGATAGAGAAGGTTCGTAGATAGGGGCACATTCATCCTCCGTGCCTCCTTAGACGCTTAGGGTTTGTTCAGATCAGGGCAAGATAGGTCTGTGTCACACCCCACCCGAAATCATCCCAAGGAGCTTGCAAGCGCGCTTCTCCTCAACCTCCTCCCTTTTCCTTTTCCACCTTTTTTGATTCTCATCGCTCCATCTCCTCGGTTCCTGCGGCGGGGCTGTGTAATTTAGCAGCTATGGGGTCCTTCACTTTCCAATGGTAAGTTCCTCCCACCCGGCATATCCGGCTGGGCTCGGGCTCTTTGCTCTTTTGGCCTGCGCAGCCACCCAGCAGAAGTCCTATCTGACGCACGGGAAGAACTGCACTTGATATCCCCCCTCCCCCGTGGCACGGACAGGAAAAATGAATTGGGTTGCTGACTGGACGGTTCTTCGCATTGGGATTGTAGGCCTTACGATGCCAACGAGGTGTTCGTTACGGGCACTTTTGATGATTGGGGTAAGACGGTGAAACTGAACCGGGTAGGCGATACTTTCGAAAAGGAAGTGTCGTTGCCGGCAGGTGAAAAGATTCAATATAAGGTATGTTCCTTGATACTGTGTCATTTGCTCTCATATCACTTTTTCCCCAGTGGCGCCATCGGAAAAAGACGTTGCGCACGTTGCGGTGAGTCCGGCTGCCTTGAGGCTGGACAACCCCAGCTTTGCATGACGCTTCATCCTTCCGCTGACGTCACTTGGCCTGTCCCGCTTTCCCAAAAGTATAAAACTAGTTGTGCTACGCCGCGAGATCCTAGGCTGACATTCTATCTCTTAAACCAAAACAATAGTTCGTTGTTGACGGCAACTGGACTACTGATAAAAGTGTGCGAGAGGAGAACGACGGTCACGATAATATCAACAACGTACTGCTCCCTGAAGAGATCAAAGAGACTGCTGCCTCGAACCAACCTACTACCAACGCAACCATGTCTGGAGTAACCCCTGATTCTACTACCGCGGCCCTGGCTGCGGGCGTCCCCAAGGAAGAACCCAATGGAAATCTGCCCGGTACCTTCCCTGACACACCGGGACAGGAATCCGAGCAAATCCTATCTGTCAACCCGATCCCAGCCTCGGGTGGCTACGGCAATCCCATCAAGCTGAATCCTGGCGAGAAGATCCCCGACTCTAGCGCTATCCATGGCAATACTGTGGATTCAACCGTGCGATTAGACAAGGAATCTTATGAAAAGGGCGACAGCGTGCCCCTAGGCAGCGCCGGCACCCAGAACGATACTGCTGGATCTAGCGCCTTCAGCGTGCCTCCGGTCTCAAAGAACACAATTCCCGAGTCTAGCTTGCCCATCGGCGGACCTGCACAGCGAGCTGCTAGTACCGAGCAGGAGTCTTACCAGGCCGGTGGTCCCGCTCAACAGGCCGCGATGGCCGACCCTGGCTACACTATCCAGTCGGCTGCTCCAACCTCGACTACAGCCGCCCTGGCCGCCGACGTTCCCCTTGAGAAGAACAAGCAGACGAATGGCTCGGAGCCTGTGAAGGAAGTGCCCGAGATCGTGAAGGAGTCAATTGCCGAATCTCATCAGAACCCCGAAGCTGCCGCCAACAAGGAGGCTGTTGAAGAGAAGAAGGATGTGGAGAGTGAACTGCACACAAAGGTACCTGTAGAGGAATCAGCAGGAGCCCCGGCGCCAACTGCTACTGCAGCAACAACAGCTACCGCGCCCGGTCATAACCTCAGTGTTCCCCCGGTGGTCGACTCCGCTGATGTATCACCAACTTCGACCCCTCCTCCCGGACTAGCCTCATCTGCTCCCGCTCCCACTTCTGCCCCAAACACAGAGGAACAGACCGTTCCGGCCGTTACAACTGGCGTTCAGACTACTCCTACCGATAAAGAGACCACCGCGAAGCCCGCTGAGCCTGCCAAGCAAGACTCTAATAACGATGCCGCTAAAAGTAGCACCGAGGGTAGCTCAAAGGACGAAAAGAAAAAGAAACGTCTGAGTGGATTCTTCACCAAGCTTAAGGAGAAGCTCAAATAGATGCACTACTTACGATGGGTTGATTGCGTCTGAACTATTAGGCGGTAATACTGAGACACGGAGGGGCCATTCTCATGGATTTTACGTCCGGCCCTGCTTATTTCGAGTTTCTTTCTGATTTTGATTGGTTTGATTGCGTTTTAATCTGGATACCTCATTTGCCTGCACCGCATTTTATTCCAGCAAGCTCTTCTCTACTGTCCTCTAATGCCGTTTCGTAATGGACATCCTCGGTCTAAGAATATACTTTACTTATGCTTTAAGATATGTTTCAGATCAGTAGTCTGGTGATAATCTCTTTAAAACGCCATATTATTCTTCTGTAAGCTGTACTGGTAGATTATATCATCTCGAACGTAAAATTATATCTCGCGGAACTCCCTCAAAGCGATATACTCGGTCAGAATGGTATAGCGTTACTGACTTGACCATTCAATTTAACCGGGTACCCTAGGACACTAAATCCGCGGTATTAGCAAGTCCCTACAAAGAGGGAAGAACAAACATACTCTCTCCCTGTCTTTGTGCAGCCACAGCCACAGAAAATCGAAGCAGGCCAGCAAACCACCTACAAGAGACCACCGAGTCAGCAATCAGCCCAGGCCTAGTCAACTTCAACTACACCCAGCCTCGTCCAGCCTAGCCCGACTAGACTGACTTATCAGATGAGACACACCGCCGCAACAATTGTAGCGCAGAATCCTGCACAAAATAAAATCAGCCATTTCTCTTTCGAAACACTTCAATCGCGAAGCTCACGGACGTACCTAGTGTTGGCCCAACCACTTTACAGTGGCAGGGATTCTGGTCTGTACCGCATTGGAAACAAATGGGGAAGATAGGGAAGAATGGGATATCACACATGATGAGCGTGAGTAGGGGGGAGGGGGGAGAAAACGAATACTGTTGGAGCTATGGTACAGTAGAAATTGAGCTGAGAGCTGAAAGCTTTGGGCGAATTTTTCCCCGGATCAAAAGTAGTTGTTCAACCGGTTGTGGTTTTATCATGATGACGCAGTTGAGATGGTGATCCACCGATTCGATGCGGGGCGGTATTTACATGCAGCTGTATGCATTGAGTAACTAGTTTATGTACTATGAAGTTATGCAATTATTACAGTTTAACTTACTGAAGGTAATTTCGAAATTGTTAGGATGATATTTTATGTATTTTGAGAATACGGTCATTCACCTCGCATCTTTGAATGACACTGTCGCCAAACGCTAGACTGACTATGAAGATCCATAAATTCGTCTATATTGCAATACTTTCAAGGATGTAGGATTTCTATTGATCCAAATTGTCATAATCTGCTGTGAAACGCCTCCTATTGGGAACGTCATTTTCAATTGCCCTCGTTCGCAAAGAGACATTTTGTTTGCGTCGATGGTTTGCGTCGATGTAGCAACCTAGGAGCAACAATCCTTTACTGTGTCAATCGTACATGGCGTATCAGCCATGAAAGTAAATGTCAGTATGCATTCATTGGTAGACACACATTAAGCTAAGTGAGAAGGTCATTGATACTTATGTGGGTTGCAGGTCCGCTTCATCAAAAGGCCGTCTACAGTCGCACTGCTACCGAGAGTAGCAATCGCGACTAGAAGGGCTAGACTAATGAATTTCAAAGTGAAGATGTCGTCCATGATGAGATTTCCATAGTCGGTTGGCAACAGCAGAAAGTGATTTTTGAAGGTCATTTAAGAAGATATAGGGCACCTTTGTTAATCTTCATTTCAGCCCGCCTGGCGGGTCAATGTTGGGAGCTGATGTCCAAGCATCTATGGGTGGTATTTCCTTCAAGAGGCAATCGAGCCCATTAGCTCTGTATTTAGGCAATAAGTTTGAATCTGGCATTCTCATCGATAATGTAGGGTTGGAAGAACATGGACCAGGTATCCCGTAGTAGTAGAACCTAGAATTTCCAAAGAGAAGTATCACTACATCGTGTGCTCCCCGAGATAGCATAGACTGCTTTGTATAAATACTATTTACTAGTTCGCACCTGTACTTATAACTACAATACTATTAGGTATTATTCAACTAGTAGCGATGCAACACCCATTGAGGAGGAACAACCTTACCACTGTAGTAGTGGCTATAGTAGGAAAACAGAGACCTGAGATTTCCCTTGAAACCTATCAATACACCAATAATACGTTTTCTGAACACTAGATCAGTTGACCAAGATGAATGATTGTACAAACATGTGCCTAACTCTTCATTATGTACTATTGTATACAGTGTATAAATAGCCATGACTAAGTGCAGCCACCACAGCCACATACCCCACCAATCGGACTGCCCCTCCCTTTTCTGGATCGGCGCCGTTAGAAAGGGGAGCCCCTGGTATTTTCCAAGGTTCTCCGCTTCAAAGCCCCGTCACGCATTCTTTTCCCTCTTACATCGTACATATCCAGGCAGCAATTTATGCCCAGAATACCAAGCCTGCATCCCACACACAGACCAACAAAGACAAACAGTTACATCTCCCTTGGCACCCACAACACACCGTCAACTCCACACCTACAAATTCACAAAGCCACAGAGGCACCCCTCGCCTGAGCCACTTCAACTGTTCCGTTCCGTCTTGATCGACCATAAGTGGGCAAAACTCGTCAAAACTACGATATCGCACGGACAAATCCGATCATCATAATGGCCAAATCAAATGTCCTCCCTCTAATCCTTCTTCTCCTCTTCGTCGCTGTCCTCGCCGTCGTCGGTTTCGTCGCGTATAGTATTTTCCAGGGCGTGAGCCAGACCGCGCGTGATAAGATGGAGAAGAAGAACGTTGTTTTCACCAAGGATGGGATGAAGGTGAATGTGAAGGAGATCAAGGATGAGGCGTATAAAGATCGTACACAGAGGTGAGTCTCCAGCACTTATCTTGGTGTCTTCAAGAGTTTCCTCCCTGACTTAACATGATCTAGTGTTCTCGTCAATATGTGGAATCACACTTCCTTCCCCGCGTATAAGAGTCGACTTTGGGATATGCAGGGTACAAGCCAAGAGGCGAGTGGTGCTGAGAAACGCAAGCCGTATGTTCGACGAGATTGTTTAAAGTGCAAAGGTATCGGTGCTGACTTTTCCTAGGTACTCAAAGTAACTCCAAATTTGACCGACTTCCTTCGCTATCCCTTACTTCCGTCGCCCGCATTTTCAATTCGAATATATATTCATATGGGTGTTAGTCTGTCGGCTATGGTCCAACACTGGATGACTCAGTGCCCAGAGTATGCAGGACAGATCTTTTGACTTCATTTCGTCTCTACCATTTACATTTATTACAACGCATTTCATGCCATCGCACACATTCGCATGCGCATTTTCGTCTATTCACTTTCATCTCATGACCCGCTTCTGGAAATGCGCCATGATGTACAATAATGTTCTACTTTATGTCAGCTCCGAGTTCTATGCCCTGCTTGCTGTGCTCACGACTTAGGTCTAGGCATGGTTATGCAATGCTTCTCTGTTGTTTCTTATCTGCTCTTTCATACTTTCTCTGGCTTTTGCAATAGAGGACCTGTCATTAATTTTCAAGATACCTCCACTTACTGCGTTGAAACGATAATCTCTCCCTCTCTCTCTCCATTTAGTGGATTCAATAGGCTTCTACTGTAGAGTCAACACCCCAGAAATGAAACTGATCTTATAAGCAGTGCTTTAACCACTTGACCATTCGCTACGGCCCTTCGTCTATTACACAAAGCTTTTGGACTTGACCTGAATTCTCCCTAAATAGGAATCTCACTAGGGTAGCACTGCACCACAGCACTCAATGTGAAGCGTAATAACTCTCATCCTGATTCAAAAGACCAAAAGCTTCCGGCTCCGGCTGCCCACTACCTCCATACCAGGTAGGCGTGCTCAGCGTCTTAGGCGTACTATCACGTTTCCTCGATGTGAAAACAGACTCGAAAGTCTTGGCCCATTGTACTCGATTGTTCAAGCCTTCCAGCTGCCAGAGTTCCTGTAGGAAATGTAGGATCGAGCTGTGTGTATAAGCTGAGTCCTCGGCGTACATGGTGCCTTCGTCGTGAATGAGGTGGTTGGATGGAACCCAGGGGGAGATGAGGAAGGCAGGGACTCTGGTTGATATTAGCATAATTAAGCTTAGAGTTAGCAGATTAGTTGTTCTTACCGGACACCTAAGCGGGTGAAGTCGTAGGTGACGTGGTGATCATCCGACATGCCAGTGAAAGTGATGCCATCTTCCGGTTGGGGGATGTTCATCGGGGGAGGAACGTGGTCTGCGAAGCCACCGTGCTCATCGAAGTTGATAATAAGTAGTCTGGGATAATTAGAACGGATAATAATTTTCAATCACGGACACTTGTGAAAATACGCACGCATTATCCCAGTATTTGGACCGACGGAGTGCGTCGTACAAGTGCTTGACCATTTGCTCTCCCGTTGCCATTGGACTGGTTGGGTGCATTGAATCGATGCTACAGCATTCTGGATTGATGTACGAAAAGGTAGGTAGAGTGCCCTCTTCGAGATCACGGTAAAATTCCGTGGCATGTACGAGCCGGTCCATAGCGTTATCTTGAGTCCACTTTGAATTTGATCAGCGCATGGCTTGATTTCAAGTTAGTGCTTCGTTAATGAAGTGCTCACCTTGTACATATAGGCGTCCACTATATCAGTCTCGTAATACTGCAAATTAATCAGCAAAGGCTATATCTCAAGACTTCTGTATATCTCACATTCTTCCAAGTGATGCCCTTCTTGCTCAGGGATTCAAAGATTGACGTTGCGCATGTTGTTCCAGTCACATTATTCCAGAATCCAGCTGACTGATCTGTATTATCGACAAAACCGCAGGAAGAGCCAGAGGTTGCGAATTGTCGGTTAACATTAGTCGGGCCTGGGTGCTCGGAGAACTATAGATCTGTCAGCATAGACCTAGAGGAGCATAATATGGTATACAAACATAAGAATCGAAGAATGCAAAGTTGCGACCAATCTCCGCCAACAAGGCCGTTTTCTTCTCGTCGTATGCTTGGATAACAAATGAGGTATCCCCCGGCGTGGACGAGTACTTTTCCGACTGTCTCTCTACAAAGCCGGCCATGTTAGGAACATCGTCCTTGGTCACGTTCCACTTGCGGAAGATCTCATATGTGACTCCAGCGAAGTCATGGTCTGGATCCTTCAACGGAACTTCTGTTGCGTATGGCGCAGCACATATCTTGAGTGGTTCCCCCCACACAGTCCAATTGGGATTGGTATAATCATTGCAGTAGGTGACACCGCGTAGATTATCAATATTAGGGTTGAAATCCCAGTAACCGGCGATATTATCGAAGGAATGATTTTCCAGAGTGAGGTAGATGACATGCTTGATCTTTTGTAGTGTTAGATCATAGATTATGTCTAGGTGGATTGAATGCTCTTCTTGACTCACGTTCTCTCGTAATTGATCCCAGGTCTGAGACTTTCGAACCGTTGGACGAGCTGATGCAGCACCGATCAAACCTGCCAGGGCAGCGACATAGACCGAGACTTTTCTCATGATGGTTGATCTCCCGAGGTCCTTGGACTTGTGCTGATGGAGATAGGGATAGCACGGGGCGCACAGGCGCAAAGAAATTGATGAGAAGAGAGGAGTGCAAGGATTGGAAGTAAGGAGGTTTCTGAGAGTATGCAGCCATTTTAAAGATTCGAGATCCTCTGCAGACTATACTCCGGACTATAGCTTTCTACATGAACGGCAATCTCAAGCGCGCCTCCTGCATCGGCAGGTACCACGACAGGAAATGAATCTCCTCCCTGGCTTCTCTTTTGTTGAGCAGATAGTCATCGGTCACCCCCGGACTGATGATAGTAACTGATCCGCATCTCCGTCTACGGGAGTTTAGGGTGAAGCTAGATACGTATACGAGGGCAAACTCCGACACTATCGCGACGGGGTCGGGATTGCAATATTGTCCGGTGATTATTATTGATGGAGATTAAGAAATGATCCACCAGGACATTTGCAAGGAGGTGGAGATGCTTAGTGTCACGATAAGAAGAGAGGACTCGGAGATGTGATCCAATGTATTTCCGAGTCATCACCCTGTGGCACGCAGGGGGTCCACATCGTGTGACCTCGATCGCGTGCAGAATCTGCAGTATCATGGGATGAGAATAAATGTAGGGCTCAGTAGGTACAGATTATACCTTATTTCATTTCGAGATGTCTGCTGTCTACGACATCAAGTATATGTGTATGTAAGGCTGATAATCAATCAAGTTGAGTATATTCATCACGCGTGTACCTGCTTGAGGTCTGCGCTCGAGGCTACGCCTACCGTTTCCACAAATCTACTGCTTTAGGACTAGCGTAGATCCACCTACGGGTAGGCTCCAACAAATAAAAGCACTTCGAAAAACAAGCCCCCGCCCTGGATGAACAATTACTGGGCTATGATTGGTTAAATCCCCAGATTAAGCAACACCGTCCCAAGAGGCACGCAACTCCAAGAGAAACTCCACCCAATTAAAGCTCCACTGCCAAGTCGATCCTGCTCGAATCAGCAATCCACGTGTGCCTGAGTGTTGCATTCGGTGGGATCGAAGCTGCCAAGCACGTTCGACCTTAATAGGCTGTGATGTGCCCTGCACGAGGCTGTTGAAAGCCTGTTACTCCGCACTGGCATTGTAACCATCCCCCTTTAGCGAGAAGCAGTCTTATTAAACTCTGTGTGTCTACGCGAGCTTCGATTTTTTCTCTTTTCCATTGGAATCGCATAAAAAGTGTCCTCGTGCCGTCACTCCGAAGTGCGGGATATCTATACTTCTCTGTTCAATTTCGAATCCTGGAGCATGTCCATTACTTCGATTACCGGCTTCATGTCTAATTATTCAGTTCTCTCCGATCGGAGCTCATCGGTGGATGAGAAGGATATACAGCAGCGTTTACACTCGGATATTGAAGCTGCTGGCAGCAAATCTCGACAAGATGCAGACAAGATATCAGCTCGTTTCATTGATGGGCGTACGGTGTCGGACGCCATCATCGGACTTTCGGATGGAATGACGGTTCCGTTTGCCCTGACAGCCGGTCTATCTGCCCTGGGTGATACCAAGGTGGTTGTGTTTGGTGGTTTGGCTGAATTAATCGCCGGCGCCATCTCAATGGGCCTGGGAGGATATCTGGGCGCGAAAAGTGAAGAGTATGTCCAGCCAAACAATTTTGAATTCGGAAGAATTTTGAACTGATCATATTCGTCTCGTCTTACAGAGAATCATACAAAGCAACTCTAAAAGAGACAGAGACACAAACCATGACGGATCCTGCATCTGTCGTAGGAACTATCGAGGATATTTTCGAACCATACGAATTACCATCTGAGCTTGTCTCCCAACTCACCACCCACCTCTCTAATTCACCCATGCTCCCATCTTTCTTGATGAACTTTCACCACACGATCCCCGAGCCCTCGAGCTCTCGCGCCGTGATATGCGCCATCACAATTGCCCTTGGTTACTTCATCGGCGGCTTCGTTCCTCTAGTCCCATACTTCTTCGTTGGCCCCAACGATGCATTCCTCGCCCTACGCTGGTCCATTGCGACCATGGTCATCGCCCTGTTTCTATTCGGCTACGGAAAGACTTGCTTCGTGAGTGGTTGGAGTGGCCGTCGAAATATCCGCAAGGGCTTTGTTGGTGGCATCCAGATGGTGCTTGTAGGTGGTATTGCTGCTGGTTCAGCGATGGGATTGGTCAAGGCTTTCCAGATGCTGGCGCATGGATCAGAGCATCAAAAAAGTGATTAACGGTGGATAAGATAATCATGTTTTTCAATTTCCTTTTTTATCTTCTTGGTCCTGGCGTTCACTGCATGGCAATATACATGGACTGGTGTACTGGTGTTTGTTTATCATTATCTCTCTCTCTTCTCCGACTACTAGTATGTATCAAATATCAAGATACATGTCGTGGTCCATTGATCTACTGTGAAGGAATCAAATACCCTATTTGGCGTTCATTTCATTTCAACCGCGAGAAATAAAAGCACAATAATTACACAAATCTCTACAGATTTGCTAAGGGGTCCATTAACTTACATTTCTGGTAATGAGCTACTCTAGTAGCCCTATCAGGTAGTGGTTCCGAGAATGGACCCCAAGGCCGATGGGTACACTCCTAAAAATACTTATAATGCCGTCATAAGGCTCTCACTTAAAGGCTTAAACGAGGCTGAAGATATGAGCGCAAGATCGGAATATCTTAAGTTCCCGACCGCGCAATAGTAATGCGTGAAGACGAGTAGGTATGGACCGAGAATTGGTGTCAAAGTAGCGGTCGGATATTTTATACATGCTATTCACAGTTTCGAAACTGTTGGCAGGATGCTGGCATGGCTGATAATTACATAGTAGTTACACTTGCTACTAAAATGTAATTCCAGTCTAGACTTGTTACTACAAACCTAGATCAATCTTAGAACATCTTCTTTATTCTGGCTATGATTTCACCGTCAAACAAATAGGGGGGTTAAGTATGACAGTATTTACGGTCAACACATAACTAGCCTGGGCAGCAACTAAGCAAAAAGAGAGCATGTTTAGATCGACAATGCGCCGACCGGCGATCATTCTAGTACAATGTACTCCCTTGGCCCTGGGGTTTCTTGAAGGCAAATCTACCGTATAGCTGGATAAACAAGCAGTTTGAGATTTAGAAATACAAGGGAGTATTGAGATAATCTTGCCTGAATATTACAATACTTTTCTCCAGGCTAATTACCCTAGTGTACTAGAAGTGCCTATTGATATGCGGCGGTGTAGTTCACTGCCCAGCTCTGGAATCTGATCTGTCTTGAATTGGCAAATAAACATGAATATACTTGAACGATGACATCAACTGGTATGTGGCAAGTATACAACCTTCTGCAGCTCTGAGGATCTGATACCGACTAGCCCTGGAAAGGGACGCTCTTTCTGGTCTTTGTTCAATATAATGATAAGTAAGTATTCACACGAAGTATCCGGTTCCCCCTGGAGGTAGTATTAAATCGACCGAAAAAGGTGGTGATATTTCATAGTATACACTGATTAGACGCCCGTAGAAACCGAAGAAGGATGACTCCAAGAGGAAACGTAATGTAAGGAGATTCGATTCGACAACTTGTAATGAAGGTCATCTCAAAAGTAAGATAGAGGCACTGCACGAGTCTGGCATATGTATATTTTTCCCATCGCAACATGGATGCTAGTGAAATGTTGCTACTACTGCCTAGGCAGTCGTATACATTTGCCGAAAAAGGCAAACAAACTCAACTTATCTCAGCCTCGCTACCAGCTTGAGACTTTCATTCTTGAATGATATTGATCAAGATTTGCTCTCTGTCCAATAAGGATTCCGCGCTTCTTACTGGATACGGTGTGAATGTAATGCCCCTCGCCCAGTCCAACGAAAATCCGACCCCACGCATCTCAAGATTCGGGCACGACCCAGCGCCATCTAAAAATAACTAACTTGCGAACAATATCCAACCATCTCAAATATACAATAAGTTCTCTACGTACACCATCATCCTCAGAGACTCAGCCAAGTCGACTGATGTTACATACCGTATTCCTCTACGCAAAACCCCAAATGTTAACGAATATGAGATCAGCTTACTCCGTTCACAAATCCCCCACAGACGTGTGGCGCAGCGCTTTGGGGCGGACACGTCGACTTGGCCAGTACATAATCCATACGTGGACAAACAATCAGCCCCCATTGAGGGTCCTCGTACGGCCGTAAAATTAACTTGAATACCAATGTCAGTCTCAGCCCTGCTCCTTTCATTATAGCCCCCACCCACCGACAGGCAACCGTCATATCCAATCCGAATACGACAAGATTACTCCGCAGTATACGATTACAAAGTTTAGTTTCTGTATCGTGTTGATGTATGCGTATGATGATACTTGGGTATTACCATAATTTGATCCTGCGTATTTTTGCAGAACCCTTTTGTTGTCTGTGATAGATGGAAGGTAAGCGCCCAGCTATATCGGATGTCGGTGGGTGATTGGGTGCTTGTCGCGCACGATCATGTATCTGAAACGGACGTTGAGGCCGTTCTGGTTACTCCATATTCACTATGGGTCTATGATCTCATTGAGATTGATTAATATGGAATTGCGTACTACTTCTGCGGAGTATATTGAAGACATTCACAAATCCAGATAGCTTAATTGATTGATTCATTGAACCTTTGATGCTGTATTATTGGCCTATATCTAACTTCATGCTACGCCCATAGCCTCATGCACTACAGACTTGCCTGCCTACAATATAATTTTAGTACCTTGAGTACTAGATATAGCAATCTGCAGTGCGTGAGTCTATTCCGAGGATTAGTGTATACTGAGTCGCACCTGCCATAGTTGAACTCTGGACCAAACAGGAAGTCACGAAAGAAACAACAAAGTGGCCCGGCGATGACTGACTCTCGTGGACTTCTCGAGAGTCGTCAGATCATCTTGAACTGATAGAATAGTCAAGGGAATCATTGTTCTCAACTCTCTATCTTCTGCCGCACATCTCACTCACGTCGAATTACTTGATGGCGCCTATTCCCAGCTCGATCCTTGTACTGCTCTCTCAACGTCAATTCGCCCCCGATGCCACATTCACCGAAAAGGCCATCGTCGTGATCATCTTTGCGCACGTCTGTTTACTCTACACTGTTCTTTGGTGGATTCTAGCGAACAAAGTCTCACGTGGGTCACAAACACGAAACTATGTTGAGACGAGCGTAGACTGACTTGAATATGAGCAGGAGATGGCAACAATCGTCAACGGCGCGAAAACAGTATCGAAATGCCTCACTACTATATCTCAGCGCACTCCAATGGTGTACACAGAAGATCCTTCTCATCACCGGCCGACCTGCAAGTGTGATACAGACAGGGCCAGGCTCTACTCCGTATACGCTCATTACTCGCACGATAGGGTTCCACGCACGTCGCACAAGAAACCATACAGATGCAAAACGATGAACCAGTGTTTTCGGAATCGGAGAATAAAAAGAGGCTGGGATCCAGCTCTTCCCAACTACGGAGTAGATTTGTTCAGGTACCCGGGAGCTTTGACCTTTTTGGTCTCGAGCTATTGGTCCCAGTTGCGCGGACTCGATAACATGAAACTTGAGGGGCGGCAGACTAGCCAGGATCATCTAAGAGGAGGCCGATCCTTAAAGATGGATCATGACCCAATTACGGATGAGATGGAGATTCGGGAACTATGGAGTCCGGATAGGACGGCGGATGGGTCAGTATCGATCGGAGATTTGAAATCCCAGTATAAGTCCGCTTATAAACACGGAGGCTGGGACTGAGACATTGCTGTACATCCTCATCTGGGTCTGTGAACGAAGCGGTAAAGTACAAGAGTTTGATTGATTTTTGACTTTTTGGAGCGGGCGCTAGCTCTTGAGCTGCCACTTTGCATCAATAGTCCGTCGCGTTGGCCTGTACAATTAGTGCACGACACGCGACACCCAAGATGTAAATAATTGATCACTATAGTCTTAGTTGACTGTATACTAGTAACTCCACGAAATCACGATCTATGTATATTGCTCTCTTTACACATTGGTAACCATAAGTAATATACGACTGATGTACCTGACCTGATTCAATCTTAATGATAAGTTTGGCCTGCACCTTGGATCAATCGCATGCAGACAAATCACACGAATCACACGAGTCACCAGGACGACCGAAGCAGTAATGCGGATACGAAGCTGTACGACCGTTTAGTGGGCTAAGCGAAATTGGGCCGGATGAAAGGCGACTCCAGTTGGTCGCAAATTTGAACGATGGGGGCGGCAAAGGGGCAGGTGGGCCAATCGGCCGAGGCCAATGGTTTGATATTGAAAATTTTGTGTACATACGATACACAGTACAATACATAATGCATTACAAAATAGAGTATTTGCAGTAGGCAGTATTCTCAAAGCGGTTATTATTCTGTTCATATATACTCAAAGTTTGTTTATAGTAATGATAAAATATTACTATTTTTTATGAATGTAATCCCTACGAAGTATATGATTCTCGATGAGACCTCGATTGTGTACATATATTGATATACACGGCAGCATGACTGGACTCAAAAATTATGCTCGGCCTCGGGTAGGTCTGCAATTTCCGTGATCTTCTGCTTCTGCCCGATCGGCGTGACCCCGTTCCGCAGCATCCGGCCCTGGCCCGTATTCCAGGTACTGTACTGACTCCGTACGGTTGAGCTACAGGTATACTCTACATCTATCAATATGGAAAACTTCAAACTCTGAGAGTAGACAGCAGCTAGAATTAACAGAGAGATAAACAAAAACAGTTCAACTGTATGACTGCTATCTATTTATTATAACTATCTGCCACTATCACATACTATTGTAACTGATGATCACCGCCAAGTATGGCTATGTAGTACTGCCAATAGTGACGCCATGGACTTTGGCGCCAAACCTGGCACGTAAATTACCGTATTATCATGACAATACCACGCCAAATTATCCCTCGTTTTTCGTCCCCTTCTTAATTCCTTGCACTCCTCCTCCCCCCCCCCCCCCCCCCCCCCCCCCTTCCTCCCACCCCCCCTCTGCGCCCCCCCCCCCCCTCTTTTTTTTCCACGCCTTTTTCTCTCCCCT